>SDBU01000465.1_pt1 | contig 56683 bp, 53 predicted proteins | sample 2277071 | NCBI WGS metagenome assembly SDBU01 (sample SAMN10397929, study PRJNA504765) | marine sediment metagenome | isolation source: marine sediment core GS08_GC12, 126 cmbsf | place: Arctic Ocean: Gakkel Ridge, Loki's castle | collected 2008 | reverse complement strand
AGCGCCAGCCTGCCCGGCGGAAGGAGCTGCGGATGACCAGAGGGTTAAACAAGGTGATGATCATCGGGAGCCTCGGGCGCGATGCCGAGATGCGCTACACCCCCACCGGCAGGCCCATCACGTCGTTCAGCGTGGTAGTGGAGAGGAAAGGAGCCCAGGCGGAAGGGGCCATAGATTGGTTCACCGTCGTAGCCTGGGACAGCCTCGCCGAGGCCTGCAACGAACAGCTGGAACGGGGCAAGCTCGTCTACGTGGAAGGGCACCTACAGACGCGCGGCTTCCAGAAGGGCGGCCAAAAGCACTATCGATCCGAGGTGGCGGCAGAGGTAGTGATCCCCTTGGAAGACGCATCTCCTTCCGCGGACGAGGATCAGGAGGAAGAGCTCCCAGCGGCCGCCGATGAGGTTTCGGACGAATCGGCAGCAGAGGGCGAAGGAATGGAATCCGGATCGACCGTCGAGAGCCAGGGCGAGCCCGTGGAAGACGAGGAGGCTGCCTTCCCTCCGGAAGAGGGCTCGACCGAGGCCGAAGAGTACCCGACGGACGATAGCAGCATATGAGCCAATCCACCGGGTGATACCGGAGGAGGGGTACCCGAGGAGGTAACTTGGAAGAGCGATTGGACGCGACCACGGAAGACGAAGCTTCTCAGTCCGCAAAGCCGGCCGAGGCGCCAGCAACGCCGGCGGAAAGCGGAGCGGGCCGGGAGGAAACTGCCCGCTCACGGCCAGCGGAGGATAGGCCTGCGAGACATAATCGCGGTACTTGGAACCGCACCTCCGACAGGAGGGGGTCCAGGGGCCCATACCAGGGGCGAGGGAGAGGCCGCTGGGGGCAAGGGAGAGGCCGGAACAAAGTCTGCACCTTCTGCGCCGATAAGCAGGATCGCATCGACTACAAGAACGCCGACTTCCTGTCGCGGTTTCTGACGGACCAGGGCAAGATCAAGCCTCGCCGCAAGACCGGAACCTGCGCAAAGCACCAGCGTCGGCTGGCCGTAGCCATAAAGAGAGCGCGGCACCTGGCGCTCCTTCCCTACACGACCAGGGCCCTGCGCGGGCATTAGCGATCCACACCGTTGGATCCCCAGGGGGCAGGGGATTTCTGAATCCCCTGCCCCCTTCGCCTATCCCGGAAATTGCCGGCTGATCCCCCGACGACTTGGAGGTTTAGATCCATATGACCAAACGATCGAAGAAAAGGCAGGTGCCTTTCGTCAACAGAAAACAGCTGTCTCGCCACGCTAAGGACGAGCGACAGAGAAGATGGCTCCTCATCGGCATAGCCGCCGTCTTCGCATTGGTAGCAGCGGTGGGGGGGTTCGGCCTCTATCAGGAACTCGTAGCCAAGCCCTCCCAGCCCATGGCCCGAGTCCACGGAGAGACCATCCCCCTGGGGGACTATCGGGGGCGAGTGGCGATGCAGAGGTTCCTGTTGGAGAACCAATTGGACACCCTCAAGGCCCAGCAGAGATCAACCCCAAACGTCCAGATCGACCAAATGACCCCCCACATCGACTACCAGCTGGCTAACGTGACCTCGCTGGTCTACGATGAGCTGATAAACGAGGAGATCATCCGCCAAGAGGCCCAACGCATCGGCCTGTCGGTGCCCCTCGACGAGATCACGGTGGCCATCGAGGAGGGCTGGGGCTACTTTCGAAACCCGCTCCGCTCGCCAACACCCCTCCCCGGGACCGACGAGTCCCAGTCCACCAGTACCCTGGAGGAGTTCGTGGACCAGTATGGAAGTTTCATCGCCCGCATGGAGTCCTCCGCCAGTGTGGGCGAGGACGTACATCGGCAGATAGTGGAGGCAAGCCTCCTCCGGAGCATGGTGATGGAATCGATCGCCGTGGACATCTCCACCACGGAAGAGCAGGTTCGCGCCAGGCATATCCTGGTCGACACCGAGGAGGAAGCCCAGAAAGTCCTGAGCCGTCTGCAGGGGGGAGAGACCTTCACCGACCTTGCGAAGGAGGCCTCGGAGGATCCGGGCAGCGGGGACCAGGGCGGCGATCTGGGGTGGTTCGGCCGAGGACGGATGGTTCCCACTTTCGAGGAAGCGGCATTCGCCCTGCAGCCCGGCGAGGTTAGCCAGCCGATCAGCTCCACTTTCGGATATCACATCATCCAAGTGGAGGAGCGAGATCCAAACCGCGAGATCGATCCGGACACCCTAGCTCAACAACGAACGAGCTTCTTCGAAGAATGGCTCAGCGAGCAACTGACGGCCGACGGGGTGGAACGCCTCTACTCCGATGAGGAGCTGGAGGCCCTAGCGACCGCACAGGACTAGAGAATCCGGAGGGCTGCTGGGACGCGCGGTGGTGATCGCCGTGAATCCCCACAGCCCGGCCCGTTTCCTAGGCAGAGGCGGTCGCATCCCCGCCCCGCTGCAAGGCCTGGGCAACTGATCCGCCTCTCAGCGGACCGACGGGGGAGGCCGTCGTGACTCGCGCTTAGCCGACCAAGCCAGCCAGAAGGTCGGCGATGTCCACGGCGGCCCTCGGGCGGGCCAGGGCACGAGAACGGCTGGCCATTCGGGCCAGAGTGTCATCTCCCGGACGGAGCCAAGTGAGCAGCAATTCCGCCGCCTTCCCGGGATCCCTCACCAGACATCCGGCGCCCGCCCTCCGGACGAAAGCCACGTTCCCCGCCTCCTGGCCGGGGACATAACCGGTCATGACGATGGGCAGGCCCGTCGCCATCGCCTCCCAGAGCGTCGCCGGCCCGGCCTTGGTGAGGATGAGATCGCTAGCTCTCATCAGTTCCGGCATCTCGCGCACGAATCCCAGAACGCATACGGGGATCTCCCAAACCCTCCTCTCCAACCTCCAGCGGAGAGCCCGGTTGCGACCGGCAACCACGGCCAGCGCCACCGGAACGCGAGCTCGATCCAAAGCGCTGACCAGCTCGTAAAGTCTTCCCGCCCCCTCTACACCTCCCATCATCAGAGCTAGCGGACGATCGCTGGGCAGCCCCCATCTCTTCCGGAGGGCGACCGAGCTGGCGCGGCTGAGATCGTCGAAGCGGGGATCAACCGGCAGCCCGGTCACCCTGATCTTCTCCGCCGCCATCCCCAGAGCAACCGTCCTCCGAGCGGCCTCCGGGGTGGCCACCAGGCAGAGGTCCACCCCCGGACACACCCAGGCGGCGTGGGCGGTGACCGGGTCGGTGATCAAGGTGACCAGAGGGATGGAATTGAATCCTTCCCCCAGGACCCTCGACGGGACATGATTCAGGAAAGGATGCACCGAAACGATGAGATCGGGGCGAACCTGTCTGATGAGAGCCTCGAACCTCGCCCTGACCAGAGGGTAAAAAAGGCCGGTCACCGCCGACACCTTCCCGGGGCTATCGCTCAAGTGGAAGATCTTCCCCCACAGCCAAGGTGCTCGGTGGATCATAGGGCTATACAGCCCGCCGATGCGATCGAGAGGAGGGGGCAGATATTCAGCCAGGGCATCCACCGTGACAACCTGAAAGCGATCTCCATGGACCCGGCGAAGCCCCGCAGAGATGGCCTCCGCTGCGCTGCGGTGTCCGCCCCCCGTGTCGCTCATGAGGATAAGGACTCGTTTCCTAACCGACCGGTCCAGCATCGTCATTTACATCGCAGGGGGAAAAACTCCCTCCTGGACGGGAATGTCCCCCAGGGAGACCCTCCCCCGCCCAAGGTGCGGCCACCAGAGATGATTGGCCGACTACAAGTTGGGCGTGAAGGGATAGGCCACCGTCCACTGCGTGTTCTGGTAGATGGCCTCCACCAAGAAGTCCACGACCTTCCGCGTTCTCCCTACCTCGATGTCCATAGCCACCTTGAAATACACGCCCTCATCGTAGCTGCCCACCCTGATGACCTCCATATCGTAGATCTTCAGGGGTTGATTCCCGGTGACCCGCCGCACCTGGGAGGCGAAATCGGCGCGAGACATCTTCCGGTTGAAGACATCGGTGAGCTCCCTCACCGATGTCTTGTCATACATCTTATCGTAGTCGGCATCAGCCATCGCCTGGAAGTACTCGCGAACGGCGCGATGGGGACTGTCCCCCCAGCGCTGGTCATACCACTCGAGGCCCCTTGCGATCCCGAAGACGACCCCCACCAGGACGGCCACTGCCACCACGATCAGGACATAGACGACGTAACGATTCCTCCACATGGATGCTACTCGTCCCTCTTGCTCCTGAAGTTCTTGCCAACACCGGCCCGGCCCTTACCCGACGCCTTCTTCCACCCCCTAGCGGAAGATCCCCTGGACGCCTTGGAGCCCCGCCCATCGTCCAGGGAAGCATCGTCGGACCCTCGCGTTCCCCCTTTCGTCTTCCTGCCCGAGGTTCCATCGAGACGAGCCAGGGAAACAAGCTGGTCCCCTTCGCTGAGGTTCATGACGATCATGCCCTTGGTGGCGCGCCCTTTCCGGGGCAGATCCTTTATCTTCGATCGGATCACCTTCCCCCTGGCCGAAATCAGGGTGATCTCGTCGGGCTCCGCCACGACGCGAGCGTCCACGATCCTGCCCACCTCGTCCAGCCGCTGGGCGTCGATGGTGAGCACACCGGAGCCGCCGCGCCGTTGCGCGGGATACTGGCTCATGCTGGAACGCTTCCCATAGCCACGCTCCGTGACCACCAGCAGGTCGCCGCCATCGCGAACCACATCGGCGGTGGCTACTCGGTCGCCCTCGGACAACTTGATGGCGAACACCCCTCCGGCAGCCCGTCCCATCGAGCGGACTTGTGTCTCATGGAAACGGATGGCCTGGCCCATCTCGGTGACCACCACCAGGTCGTCGTCGCCGCTCGTCAGATCCACCCAGCGCAGCTCATCGCCCTCGTCTAGGCTCATTGCGATCAGGCCGCTGGGACGGACGGCTTCGAACTCTTTCACGGCGACCCGCTTGATCTTACCACGGCGGGTCAGCATCGCGAGATACTTGCCCTCTGCCTCTCGCGGCACGGCGATGGCCGCGGTGATGCGCTCCCGATTGCTCTCCAACGAGATGAGGTTCACCAGAGGGATACCCCGTGCCTGCCGGCTGGCGTCGGGGATCCGGTGAGCTTGCTCCTGATAGACCTTGCCAAGGCGGCTAAAAAACAGGATGTTGTCCAGAGTATTAGCATGGAACAGGTGGCGCACCGAATCGTGATCCCGCGTGGTCATGCCCAAGATGCCGCGACCCCCGCGGTGCTGGGAGCGATAAGTGGCAGCCGGCACTCGCTTGATGTAGCCTCGGCCAGTGATGCTGATCAGGATATACTCATCCGGGATCAGATCCTCCGCGCGCAGCTCGGCCGCCTCCTCGGCGGTGATGCGCGTCCTTCGAGCGTCGCCATATCGCGCTCGGATATGGCTCAGATCCTCCTGGATGAGGGAGAGGACCTTGCGCGGATTGGCCAACAGATCCTCCAGGTAGGCGATGCGCTTGATGACCTCCACGTACTCATCCTCGATCTTCTTGCGCTCCAGGGCGGCCAGCCGCCGCAATTGCATGTCCAGGATGGCTTGAGCCTGAACATCAGTCAACTTCAGCTTTCTCCGCAGGTTCTCCTTCGCGTTGTCCGCTGTCCGGGACCGGCGGATGATCTGAATGACCTCATCCAAGTGATCCAAGGCGATCTTGAGCCCCTCCAAGATATGAGCCCGCCGCTTGGCAATCTCCAGCTCGTGTCTGGAGCGCCTGGTTATGACCTCCTGCCGGTGCTCGACGTAATGAACCAACACCCGCTTCAGGGATAGCAGCCGGGGCTGGCCGTCCACCAGCGCTAGCATGTTGACGCCGAAGGTGTTCTGAAGGAGGGTGTATTTCAGCAGTTGGTTCAGAGCGGGCTGCGGTTGAGCCCCCCGCTTCAGCTCGATGATGATGCGCAACCCCATCCGATCCGACTCATCCCGCAGATCGGAGATGGCGTCGATGCGATGGGATCGGGCTAGATCGGCGATCTTCTCGATGAGGTTGGACTTGTTCACCTGATAGGGAAGCTCGGTCACCACGATGGCCGTGCGGTTTCCTTTGAGGTCCTCGAAATGTATCTTGGCGCGGACGACCAGACGACCTCTGCCGGTGGCATAGGCATTCCTGATCCCCTCGGTTCCCACGATGGTGCCCCCGGTCGGGAAGTCGGGCCCCTGGACGATCCCCAGCAGATCGTCAACGCTGATCTCGTCCAACTCCCCGTAGTGGTCGACGATGTAACTCACAGCATCGCAGATCTCGCTTAGGTTATGGGGGGGGATATTGGTGGCCATGCCCACGGCGATGCCCGAAGCCCCGTTCAGAAGGAGGTGGGGCACCTTGGCCGGAAGGACGCTGGGTTCCTGCAGGGTGTCGTCGAAATTGGGAGCGAAATCCACCGTGTCCTTATCAAGATCGGCCAATATCTCCTCAGCGAGCTCCTCCAGGCGGGCCTCCGTGTAGCGCATCGCCGCGGGGCGGTCGCCGTCGATGGATCCGAAATTCCCCTGGCCGTCCACCAGGGGATAGCGCATGGAAAAATCCTGGGCCATCCGGGCCATGGCATCGTAGACGGCGGCATCACCGTGAGGATGGTACTTCCCCAACACCTCCCCCACGATCCGGGCGCTCTTCTTGTAGGGCCGATCGTGGCGCATGCCCATCTCGTTCATGGCATACAGGATCCTGCGATGAACGGGCTTGAGGCCATCCCTCACATCGGGAAGAGCCCTGGCCACGATGACGCTCATCGCGTAATCCAGATAGGAAGCCTTCAGCTCCTCCTGTATGTCGATTTGCCGGACTACACCTATCTCCATGCGATTCAACCTCTCGCTCCATCTAAAAGGCTATTATAACCGGATCTGAGAGCCCTCGCCAGAGGAGCCCTCCCAGCAGGCACCCGCCGCCCACCGCTTGGCTCCTCTGGCCAGCGGGTGCTATACTGCACCCGCGCGCGGACCCGAAACATCGAGCGAGAAGCTCAATCCAAGGCAGCGGAGCTGATGGACAGGAACTCTTGGCGAAAATGCCGGGCGTGCGATGTCATGCCAATCGCCCTCGTGATCGGCGCGTCACTCACCCTGGGGATCCTGCTGACCACATTGGCAGTTGACGACGCCTTCATCCTCTACCGCTACGCCCATAACCTGGAGAGAGGGCTGGGCTTCACCTACAATCCAGGGCGGCCCATTCTCAGCGCGACCGCCCCTCTCTACGCCCTGCTCCTGGGGGGATTGGCGCTGACCGGAGCAGAGATCCCCGCGATCGCCCACTGGCTGTCCTCACTCTGCATCATGGCCGCGGGCGCGGCTACCTACCTGCTGGGGCGACGAGAATCCGCCCCCCTGGCCGGAGCCCTGGCAGCATTGCTCCTGGCGGCCTTTCCCCTGTTGTGGCTCAGCCTGGGACTGGAAACCGCCGTGATGCTCGCCCTGGTCCTGTGGGCCGTGTACTTCTATCGAAGCGGGCGGCTGATCCCCACCGCCGTGCTCGCCGGCCTAGCCGTGGGGGTGAGGCCGGATGCCTCCCTGCTAGCGGTGGTTCTGGCGGCCGACCACCTGGCAAGGCGCCGCCTCCAGCGGGGAAGCCGCCAGTCCAGGAGCCGGCTGGCGGAGCTTCTGAGGCCAGCGCTCCTCTACCTAGCGATCCCCGGGGCGGTTTACCTGTCGCTCGCCCTCTATTTCGGCTCGCCCCTGCCCGTCACCCTGAAAGCCAAGGCCGCTCAGAGCTCGATCGGGGTCACCGGCTTCTATTCGCATACCACCTACCCCGAGGGGCTTCTCATCCTGGCCCGGGCCTATCTGGCTCAGAGCTCGCTCTACCTGATCTTCGTCCCTTTGGCTCTAGCTGGAATATGGCGCTCCTGGACGCGAGCCCGATGGGCGGGAATCCTGGTCGGATGGGGAGCGCTTCACGCAGCGGCATATACGCTCATAGGGGTAGCTCCCTACTACTGGTACTACGTTCCCCTGGTGCCAGGGGCCATTTGGCTGGTCGCGCTCGGCGCTGAAGGGGTGGCAGACGCGCTGGGCTCCCGGCTGCGCCCAGCGTCGACCAAGGCGCAGCGCTGGCTGTTGCTGCCTTTGACCATCATCCTCCTGCTTCCATTGGCGCAGTCGCACCTGCGCATCGTCTCGGCTCTCGGCGGGCCTGTGCCTCCTCCGGACGATGTGGAGAGCAAAGTGCTGCCCGAAGCGAAGGCCGAGACCTATCGCCGGGCCGGCCTGTGGCTGCACGACCACACGCCCGGGGACGCCCTGGTCGGAGTGACGGAGCTGGGGATCATAGGCTACTACGCCGACCGTCCCATGATCGACTTCCTGGGCCTCCTCGAGCCGGACGTCGCACAAGCACTGGCCAGAGGCGACCTCCACTGGGCGCTGTTACGGTATCAGCCCGACTATCTAGTGCTGACGGCCATCTCGCCACTGTACGACTACGGCCTACGAGAGGATCCCTGGTTTCAAGCCGCCTACGCCCCCGTCGAGGAGCTCCGCTCGGACCGATTCTGGGGTTCCCCGGTCACCATCTACGCCCGCCAGTCCGAGCGCACGGCACTGTACATCGAGTCCGACGGCGACCTGCCAGCCGACGCGGTCCGCCTCGATGCCCAGATGGAAGGGGGAATCCGACTTCTTGGCTACATGGCTCCCCAGCGAGAATTGGCCCCCGGTGAAACCATAACCTTGGCCCTGTACTGGGAGACCCTGTCCTCCTTGGAGAAGGACTACGCCGTGTTCGTCCATCTCCTGGGCCGAGATGATCGGGTGATCGCGCAGAGGGACGCTCCGCCTGCCCTGGGCAGCGAGCCCACCAGCCAGTGGACTCCTGGCCGGCCAGTGGTCGACCTCCATCTGATGGCCTTGTCCCTTCAATCCTACGCGCCTGATGCGGCGCAGTGGGAGATCGGGCTCTACGACCCGGTGGCGGGGACTCGGCTGCTCTTCGCGGATGGATCGGACAACATCCGCTTCGGCCATCTGGAGATCGCACGGCCGGAGAAGATGGCTGAACTCACCTTCGAGTCCGGCCCCACCCTGGAGAGCTATCGACTCAGCTCGATCAGCGCATCTCCGGGCGAGAAGATCCGGTTGGATCTTCGCTGGCGCCTACCCAAGGAGACCGATCTGCCCTACCGCGCCCTGGTTCACCTGGTGTCCGAGTCCGGCCGGGTCGAGGCGGAGAGCGTCAGCCTAGTGGGCGAAGGGGACGTCCACGTGCTTCGACTTCGCCCAGACCTCCCCCCCGGCGCCTACGATCTGGAGATCCAGATCGTCGATCTGGCATCCTCCAGATTATTGCCCCTCCTCGGCGCGGACGGGCTCCCACAGGGCGACGGGCTGACTCTGACCAAGGTGCGGGTCTGGCCGAGCTGACCCCGCCGGGCGGCCCACGCTTGACTGAGACTCCAAAGCGATATATGATGCATTCGAACCCCGCGATCGCGAGAAACGACCTCCAAGGGAAGCCCTCGCTGCCTCGCCGGAGAAAGCCGCGCAGTCAGCATTCCCCGGAGCGGTCGAACAACGGAGGAAAGGCGCGATGAAGTTACTGACCTTCTCCAGAGAAGGAAAACTGGGCCTCGGTATCCTGGTCGCTGGCCGCGTGGTCGACCTGAGCACCAGCCACGCTCGGCTCCCCTCCGACCTGAAGCCCCACGCCCCGCCGCCCTCGGACATGCGATCCTTCCTGGAGGCGGGCGACGAAGCCATGGCCGCTGCTGGTCGGATTGAGGAATGGGCCCGGAACTCCGAAGACGCGGTTTCCTACGAGCCCGAAGACGTGAAAATCGAAGCCCCCATCCGCAACCCGCGCAAGGTGATCTGCATCGGCCGGCTGGAGGAGATGGCATGTCTGTCATGCGGCATCGAGCCCTCGCCGCTCTGTGACCTGAGTCTCCTGACCGGCTTCTCCAAGTTCCCCGAATGCCTGATCGGCTATGGGGATCCCATCCCGCGGCCTCGAGACTGGGGCATCGAGGCCGAAGGTGAGCTGGCCCTGGTCATCGGCCGGCAGGGAAAACACATCGCACAGGAGATGGCTTTCGACCACGTCGCCGGCTATGCTCCCATGATAGACGTCAGCACGCGGGGGCATGAAGGCCACCCATTCCTCCACAAGTGCCTCGACGCCTCCGGGGCGTTGGGCCCCTACATCGTCACCGCAGACGAGATAGACAATCCCCCCACCCTCAACGTCACCATGAGCCTCAACGGGGATGTATGCCAGCGCTCCAGCACCCGGGATCTGGACTTCGAGATCCCCCACATCGTATCTTCCCTCTCGCATTTCATGACCCTTCTGCCAGGGGACATCATCGCCTGCGGGATGCTGGCCGGCCGAGGATCGTCTTCCTCCAGCCCCATCGAGCTGCGCCCCGGGGACAGCGTGACCCTGGAGATCGAGGGTCTGGGGAAGATCTCCAATCCAGTGGTCGCGGACGGCTAGGAAAAGCGACCAGGCGGCGAGGCCTGGCACATCGCGAGAATTCTTCTGAGGAGAAGCGGAAATGAAACTGCTAACCTTCGAAAAAGGGGACAAGGTTCGCCTGGGCATTCTGGTCGACGAGCGAGTGGTGGACCTCAATGCTAGCTACGCCAAGCTCCTCCTCTCCCCGCAGGGCGGCGAGGCGGAAGGTATCGCGGATCTCCCATCGGACATGCGAGCGTTCCTGGAGGCGGGAGATTCGGCCATGGCCGCGGCCCGCCTGGTCGAGGAGTGGACCCCCCATTTCCTGAAGTACCATTCCCAGGACGTGGTTTCGCACCCCCTCGAGGAGGTGCGGGTGAGGGCTCCCATCCAGAACCCACGTAAGATGATCTTCATCGGCCGGAATTACACGGTCCACGCCAGGGATGTCGGCCTGGGGGTCCCACAGGAGCTCTGCCAGGCCTGCGGCTTCACCAAGTTCCCTGACACCTGCATCATCGGGCCCGAGGATCCAATCGTGCGGCCCAAACTGGTGAAGTTGCTGGATTGGGAGGGCGAGCTGGCCGTGGTCATCGGCCGGGAGGGCAAATACATCCCCCTGGAATCGGCCCTGGATCACGTCGCGGGCTACATGCAGGCCAACGACCTCACAGCCCGAGAGTTCCCTATCGAACAGTTGTTCCTCCAGAAGAACTGGGCTGGGTCGCTGCCCATCGGCCCCTACCTGGTGACCGCCGATGAGGTGCCCGATCCCCAGAATCTTCAACTGTGTCTGGACGTCAACGACAGGGTATTCCAGGATGCCAGCACCGGCGATATGACCTTCGGGGTGGCTCACATCATCCACTATATCTCCCAGACCATCACCCTCAAACCGGGAGATGTGATCTGCACCGGCACGCCAGGGTCGGGGATGTCGGCGAACCCTCCCGTCTTCCTGCAGCCCGGAGACCGGGTCACCCTGGTGATCGAAGGGCTGGGCGGCAAATTATCCAATCCTGTGGTGGATGAGGGCAGCTAGCCCCCCCAGCGAAGCCACGTCCCACACCATACGATATCTCCAGGAGGGGTTCGGTGCGATACAAAGTCGCCTACACCGATTTGATGGGCACTGACGACGAAATCGAGGAGGAGGTCTTGTCCCGAGCAGACGCCTGCATCGCGATGTCCGGCCGGGAGCCGGACGCCATCATCGAGGCGGGGCAAGATGCCGACGCTCTTCTGATCAACACCGGCCTGGTGCCCAAGAGGGTCATCAACTCACTGGAAAAGTGCCGGGTCATCGTGAGGACAGGCATCGGCGTGGAAAGCGTCGACATCGATGCCGCCACCGAGCGAGGCATCATGGTCTGCAACGTTCCCCACTACTGCATAGACGAGGTCTCGGACCACGCCATGGGGCTGCTTCTCTCCTGCGCCCGGAACATCGCAGCGCAGGATCGGTTGGTCAGACAGGGCATCTGGAGCGCTTATGCGCCCGCCAACCCGGTGCACGCCCTTCGTGGAGCCAAGCTGGGGCTCCTGGGCTTCGGCAAGATCCCCCGCCAGGTAGTCCCCAAGGCCCAGGCCTTCGGCCTGGAGGTCTCGGCCTTCGACCCCTACGTGCCCGCCGACCGAATGGAAGATCTGGGGGTCCGGAGCCTCACATGGGAGGGGCTGCTGAGGGAATCGGACTACCTCAGCGCGCACGTGCCGCTCACCCCCGAGACCCACCATATGCTCGACGAGGCTGCCTTCAAGGCGATGAAACCTTCCGCCTACTTGATCAACACGGCGCGGGGCGGGCTGGTGGATACAGACGCCCTGGTCATGGCTCTGAAGGAGGGTTGGATCGCTGGAGCCGGGCTGGACGTCCTGGAGATGGAGCACGGCACCGAGGGCCTCTCCACCGATGATCCCATCCTGGCATTGGAGAATGTCATCCTGACTCCCCACATGGGATACTACTCGGAGGAGTCCCTGCGGAATCTCCGGAGGATGGCGGTGGAAGAGATCTCGCGAGTGCTGCGCGGCTACTGGCCGAAGAACCTGGTTAACAAGGCGGTGCGCGATCGGCTGGGGCCGGATTCCTACAAGGAGGAGGGATAGGGGAAAGCTATGCATGCGAGGAGGCGAGGCGCGCGATGAGAGATCTCTTCAACCTGAATGGCAAGGTGGCTCTGGTGACGGGAGCTGCGTCGGGCCTGGGAAAAGCCATCTCCCTCGGATTCGCCGAGTACGGAGCCGACGTGGCCGCGGCCGATATGAACCTGGCGGGCGCCAAGGAGACAGCGAAGGCGGTTCAGGCGGTGGGCCGCCGGTCGATCGCCCTGAAGGTTGACGTCCGCTCCTCTCAGCAGGTGGACGCCATGGTGGAACAATTGATCGACGAGATAGGCCGGATCGACATATTGGTCAACTGCGCCGGGGTCGCCCGGCGTCGTCCCGCCGAGGAGATGTCCGACGAAGACTGGGACATCTCCCTGGATGTCAACCTGAGGGGCACGTTCCTGTGCTGCCGCGCCGCCGGGCGCGTGATGCTGGAACAGGGCGAGGGGAGGATCATAAACATGTCGTCCGCGGCCGGCCTGATCGGGATCTACGGCGGCAACGCGAACTACTGCGCCGGCAAGGCTGGCGTGATCGGGCTCACCCGCGCGCTGGCCCTAGAGTGGGCAGAGCGAGGAATCCGGGTCAACGCCTTGGCCCCCACCCACTTCCGCACCCCCATAAACGAGCCGCTCTTCACAGACCCGCCGACCCTCAAGCGGATCCTGAGCCAGATTCCCCTGGGGCGCGCGGGCGAGCCCGGGGAAATCGTGGGTCCTGCCGTCTTCCTGGCGTCCGACGCTTCCAGCATGGTGACTGGCCACGTGCTGGCCGTGGACGGAGGCATGACGGTGAAGTAGCGGTGGTTCGAGTCCAAAATCGCACGGGAGGTGCGCCAACGCATGAGAGCCTTGTTCAACTTAGCTGACAAGATAGCGCTGGTGACCGGAGGGGCGTCGGGGCTGGGCAAGGCCATCTCGTTAGGGTTCGCCGAGTATGGGGCTGATGTGGCCCCCGCTGACGCGAATCTGGCAGGAGCAAGAAAGGTAGCGGAGGATATCCAGGCGATGGGTCGGCGATCGCTTGCCCTACAGGTTAACGTCCGCCTTTCGGAGCAGGTGGTCGCCATGGTGGAGCGGGTGGTCGCCGAGATGGGTCGGATCGACATATTGGTCAACTGCGCCGGGGTTGCCCGGCGCAGCCCGGTCGATGAGATGACCGACGAGGACTGGGATATCTCCCTAGACGTCAACCTCCGGGGCACATTCCTGTGCTGTCGCGCCGCCGGGCGCGTGATGCTCAAGCAAGGTGGTGGACGGATAATCAACATGGCTTCCGCCGCTGGGTTGATCGGGATTCCCAACGTCGCGAACTACTGCGCGGGGAAGGCTAGCGTGATCGGGCTAACCCGCACGCTGGCCCTGGAGTGGGCAGAACGGGGCATCCGAGTGAACGCCTTAGCCCCCAGCCATTTTCGGACTCCTTTCCATCAGGCAAATCTCAGGGACCCCAAAAAGGTCCAGCAGCTCGTCGGCCAGGTCCCACTAGGCCGCTTCGGGGAGCCACGGGAAATCGTGGGCCCCGCCGTCTTCCTGGCGTCCGACGCTTCCAGCATGGTGACAGGCCACGTGCTGGCCGTGGACGGAGGCATGACGGTCAAATAAAAGCAGCATCACGATGGGGAGGATCATATGATCGAGATCAAGAACTACCATGATATGGAGCCATTCATCCCTGAGGGGCGTCCCTGGATCTCCAAGCGGGTGGTCATAGGAAAGGAGCACGGCAACCCCAGCTTCGCCATGCGCATCTTCGAGATCCAGCCAGGACACACCAGCAAGAGCCACGGCCACTGGTGGGAGCACGGAGTATATATCATCTCCGGGAGCGGCGCGGTCAAGACGGAAGATGGGAGGGAACTCCCCTTCTCAAAGGGGGATGTCCTCTACATCCCCCAGGAGGAGCACCATCAGGTATGCAACACGGGGACCGAAGTGTTGAGCTTCATCTGCGTCATCCCGGGGAACGCCGAGGAACTCGACTAGCGAGCCCTCCCGCTGCCTAGCGCAGGCGCGCCTTCGCGCCCGCATCCTCCTGTTCTCCCCGCTTGAAGCAGCGGATGGAAAGTGTGCCGCGGTGGGGAATGTGAATGCCGTCGGTTGCCTTTTGGCTTCACGCGCGCTAGAATCAAGCGGTTTTGCCAACGCAGGATAGACCCCCACAGGAGGCGAGGATGCCCGAGAAGGAATCGTCGTGCGAGAATCTGTCCCGCTACATCCGAGATGTCCCCGACTTCCCGGTCGAGGGCATCATCTTTAAAGATATCACCACGCTCCTCAAGGACCCCCAGGGGTTCCGACGGGCGACCGAACTCTTCCTGCAGCGCTATCGCGGGCAGAAGATCGACCAAGTGGTGGCCATCGAGTCAAGAGGCTTCATCTTCGGCGCCCCCATCGCCTACCAGCTGGGAGTCGGATTCGTGCCCGTCAGGAAGCTGGGCAAGTTGCCCGCGGACACCATAAGCCAGGAATACGCGCTGGAATATGGCACCGCCTGCCTGGAGATTCACAAGGACGCCATCCAGAAAGGCCAGCGGATCCTCATAGTCGATGATCTGCTGGCCACCGGCGGCTCGGCACAGGCGACGGTCAGCTTGGTGGAGAAGCTGGGAGGGGAGATCGTGAGCATCGCCTTCCTGATCGAGCTTGCCTTCCTGAAAGGCAGGGATAAGCTGAAAGGCCACGACCTTTTCTCTCTGATTCGGTACTAAGCCGCAAGGCGCCGAATGCCAATCGCGTCCGAGGCGAACGCGTCTTGGGCTCCTAATATAACGCTGCTAGGGAGGTATAAATGGCTAAGATGACGGAGATTCGCTGGCACGCACGAGCAGGCCAGGGAGCTGTCACAGCGGGGAAGATGCTAGCCGACATGGCCCTGGATGCTGGCCTGTACTTTCAGGCCTTCCCCGATTATGGGGCTGAACGCGAGGGCGCTCCGATCAAGGCTTATACGCGGCTGAGCCAGGAGCCCATCTACGTCCACTCCCAGATCAAGGAGCCCGACGTGGTCCTGGTACTCGATCCCACCCTGCTGGCGGTGGTGGACGTCACCGACGGCCTGAAGGACGGCGGGACTGTGCTGGTTAACACCCCTCTGTCGCCCCAGGAGACCCGGGAGAAGCTCAAGCTCAAAGACGGAAAGGTCTGCACCGTGGATGCCACCCGGATCGCCATGGACACCCTGGGCAGGGACATCACCAACACGCCCATGCTGGGCGCCCTGGTGAAGGTCACCGGCGTGGCCTCCAGCGACGCCCTGATCGACCAGGTGCGCGAGCGCTTCGGCAAGAAGTTCAAGCGCGAGATCGTAGATGCCAACGTAGAAGCTATCAAGCGAGCCGTTGCCGAAGTCCGAGAGGGATAGGCACCAGGCCGAACATAAGATACCATGGAGGGGACGGATAGCGATATGGTAAAGCCGAACGATGGCTGGAAGGACATTCCACGGGGCGGCCTTATCCTGGAGGCCGGAAGTGCCAGGGCCTACGATACGGGCGGTTGGCGGGCCTTGAGGCCCCTCTGGGACCAGGAGGCCTGCATCCAGTGCATGATCTGTTGGGTTTATTGCCCCGACTCCGCCATCATAGTCGAGGACGGGAAGATGGTGGAGATCGATATGGTCCACTGCAAGGGATGCGGGGTGTGCGCCCAGGTGTGCCCCAAGAAACTGGAGTCGCACGTCGATACCAAGAAGGAAGGCAAGGTCATCCAGATGATCGAGGAGTCGGAGTTTCGATCATGACCCACATCCCAACTAGAGCGCTGACGACGAACGGAGGAATCCGATGGGCACTTTCGTAGGCATGGACGGCAACACAGCCGTCGCCGAGGCCATGCGACAGATCAACCCCGATGTGATGGCAGCATACCCCATCACTCCCCAGACCAGCATCGTCCAGGCCTTTTCCAACTTCGTGGCCGAGGGTCTAGTGGACACCGAATTCGTGACCGTGGAGAGCGAGCACTCGGCCATGAGCGCCTGCGTTGGCGCCGCCAGCGCAGGCGCTCGAGTGATGACGGCCACCGCCGCTAACGGCTTGGCCCTGATGTGGGAGATAGTGTACATCGCCGCCTCGTTGAGGCTTCCCATCGTGATGCCCGTGGCCAATCGAGCCCTCTCGGGGCCCATCAACATCCACTGCGATCACAGCGATTCGATGGGAGCCCGAGACTCGAGCTGGATACAGATCTACGGCGAGAACCCCCAGGAAGCCTATGACAATACCATCCAGGCGGTGCGCATCGCGGAGCACGAATCGGTGCTCCTCCCGGTGATGGCCTTGCACGACGGGTTCATCACCAGCCACGGCCTGGAGCGGCTGGAGATCCTGGAAGATCCGGAGGTCAAAGCCTTCATCGGGGAGAAGAAGGTGGAGTATTCCCTCCTGGACACCGATAAGCCGGTCACCTACGGGCCATATGACTTCTACGACTTCTACTACGAGCACAAGCGGCAGCAGGTGGAGGCCATGGCGAACGCCCCTCAGGTGATCTTGGACGTCGGCAAGGAGTACGGAAAGAGGTTCGGGCGAGAATATGGCCTCTTCGAGACCTATCGGCTGGACGACGCCGAACTGGCCATCGTGGTGATGAGCTCAACTGCCGGAACCGCGCGGATGGCCATAGACGGCTTGCGAAACGAGGGGCTCAAGGTCGGCCTTCTGAAGCCGCGGGTTTTCCGCCCCTTCGTGGCCGAAGCATACGTGGAGGCCCTGAAGGACAAGGCGGCCGTAGCCGTCATGGACAGGTCCATCTCCTTCGGCGCCATGGGAGGCCCCCTCTACCTGGAGTTCTGCGCCGCCTTCCATCAACTGGGCGGCCCCAGCCTGGTGAAGAACCACATCTTCGGCCTGGGAGGGCGAGACATTCAGCCTCAAGAGATCGAGGGTGTGGGCCGCGACCTGGCCAAGGCCGCCGAGTCGGGGGTCATAAAGGAGCGCGTGGAATATCTGGGTGTGAGAGAGTAGGAGGACACTATGGCTGCGCTGAAACTGAAAGAGATCGCCAAGCGAAAGGAGCGGCTAACTGGAGGACACCGACTATGTCCCGGCTGCGGAGCGGGAACCATAGTGCGCCAGGTTCTCAACGCCACCGAATATCCCCTGGTGATAGGATGCGCTACTGGTTGCCTGGAGGTATCCACCACCGTCTACCCATACACCGCATGGGAGGTTCCCTGGATTCACAACGCCTTCGAAAACTCCGCTGCCACCATCAGCGGCGCGGAGGCGGCCTATCGCTCCTTGGTTCGCCAGGGCAAGATCGAGGATCGAAACGTCAAATTCATCGCCTTCGGCGGCGACGGCGGCACCTACGACATCGGCCTCCAGTCCTTGTCCGGCGCCCTCGAGCGAGGGCATAAGATGCTCTACATCTGCTACAATAATGAGGCCTACATGAACACGGGGATCCAGCGCTCCAGCGCCACCCCCATGGGAGCCCACACCACCACCTCCCCAGCGGGAAAGGTCATCCCTGGGAAGCCCCGGAGGCGGAAGGACCTGACGGCCATCGTCGCCGCACACAACATACCATACGTCGCCCAAACCGCGCCCCATAACTGGCGCGACCTGATGACCAAAGTCCAGAAAGCGCTGGACGCTGATGGCCCTTCCTTCCTCAACATCCTGTCGGTGTGTCCTCGAGGTTGGCGCTCGAAAGTCGATCAGGCGATGGTCATCACCAAGCTGGCCGTGGACACCTGCATGTGGCCGCTATATGAGGTGATAGGCGGCGAGTGGCACCTGAACTACAAGCCTAAAGAGAGGTTGCCCGTGCGCGATCTCCTCGAGGTCCAGGGGCGGTTCCGCCACCTCTTCAAGCCGGAGAACGAGCACGTCATCGATCAGATTCAGGCAGACATCGACTGGAACTGGGAGCGCCTCCTGAAACTCACCGGGGAGGCCTAGACGCCGGAAGTTTCCAAGGGGGCGGCTTACAGCCGCCCCCTTGAGCTTTGGAAACCCACCCGGATGGAGGAAGCCTTGGCCAGACCTACGTGGGACCAGTACTTCATGCGGATCACCTGGGAGGTGGCCCGACGCTCGACTTGCCTGCGCCGGCAAGTGGGAGCTCTGATCATCAAGGACAAACGGATCCTGACCACAGGCTACAACGGAGCTCCTAGGGGGCTTGCACACTGCCTGGACGTAGGCTGCCTTCGGGAGGAACTGGGCGTACCCTCCGGCGAGCGTCAGGAGCTCTGCAGGGGGCTCCACGCCGAGCAGAACGCCATCATCCAGGCAGCCATGCACGGCGTGTCCATCCAAGGAGGGCAGCTCTACTGTACCACCCAGCCTTGCGTCCTCTGCGCCAAGATGATCATCAATGCCGGGATCGAGCGGGTGGTCTTCGCAGGCGACTACCCCGACAGCCTGGGCAAGTCCCTCCTGGAGGAGGCTAGGGTCGATCTAGTCCGTTTCGATGACTCCGGCGAACCGGACGCCTCAAAGGGGGAGAGTGTCTGACCTTGATCCACCTGGGATCGATAGCTGTGTTCGCGCTAGCGGCCACCGTCTCGTTCACCCTGACCCCATGGATGCGCCGCGTGGGGGTGTGCTTCGGATTCCTGGACGTGCCCTGCCCACAAGACATCCACACCCGTCCCACCCCCCGCATCGGCGGCCTGGCCATGTTCGCAGCCTTCCTGCTGGGGCTGGGCGTCGCTCTCGCCGTGCCGGTGGAGCGCAACGACGCCCAGGAACTCTTCAAGCTCCTGGGATTAGCAGCCGGGGCGCTGATCGTGGTGAGCTTCGGGTTAGCCGACGATCGCTGGGGATTGCACCCCAGCATACAGCTGGTGGGGCAGCTGGTCGGAGCCGCCGTGGCAACGAGCCTCGGCATCGTGATCCAGGTCCTGCGGAACCCCCTGGGGGCAACCCCCCTCGACCTCGCGGGGTGGCTGGGGGTTGCCCTGAGCCTCTTCTGGATGGTGGGAATGATGAACACCGTCAACTGGCTGGACGGCCTGGACGGCCTGGCGGCGGGGGTGGCGGCGATCACTGGACTGATCTTGTTCGTTCACACTCTCACCCTGGGCCAGTACAGCATGGCCCTATTCCCACTGGCTCTGGCGGGCTGCGCGCTGGGCTTTCTGCCCCACAACTTCCACCCCGCTGACATCTTCATGGGCAGCAGCGGTTCCTACTTTCTGGGTTTCGCCCTGGCCGCCCTATCCATCATGGGAGGAGCCAAGTTAGCGACGGCGCTCTTCGTCATGGCGGTGCCCATCTTGGACGTCGCCTGGCAGATCGCGGATCGCCTCCGTCAGGGGCGCTCGCCCTTTCGAGGCACCCGAGATCACCTGCATCACCGGCTCTACGATCTCGGTCTATCTCAGCGACAAGTCGTCTTCGTCTACTACGCCCTCAGCGCCTGCTTCGGAGTGCTGGCACTGGTGCTGCCCACGCCGCTCGAGAAGCTCTACGTTCTGATCGGCCTCGGCGCCGTGGTGTTGGCGATACTCTTGGCCCTCAGCCTGCTGGACGGGTCGAAGGGCCGACAGGAGGAGAACAATGACTGAATCTCCCTTCGTGCTGCCAAGCTTCCGCGTGGATGGCCGCTTGGCAGCGGTGACCGGCGCGAGTCGCGGCTTGGGTCGCGCCATCGCCATCGGGCTGGCCGCTGCCGGCGCGGACGTGGCGGTGACCGATCTCACCTCAGCTATGGGCGAGTGCGATTCCGCAGCCCAGGAGGTGGAAGCCCTGGGGAGAAGGGCCCTGGCCCTGCCCCTGGATGTCCGGGATCGAGAGAGCACCGCTGCAGCTGTGGACGCCATCGTGAAGGCCTGGGGAGGGCTGGACATCTGGGTCAACAACGCGGGCATCATCATCCGCAAGCCCGCCCTCGAGCTCGCCGAAGAGGACTGGGACGCCGTGGTGAACGTGGACCTCAAGGGGGTCTTCCTCGGAGCCCAGGCGGCGGCTCGAGCCATGGTGGAGCGCGGCGGTGGGAAGATCATCAACATAGCCTCCATCAACGGGATGATCGGCTCGCGGACGCGCGCCGCCTACTGCGCCAGCAAGGCGGGGGCCATAAACCTGACCCGGACCTTGGCGCTGGAGTGGGCACCTCACAAGATCAATGTCAACGCCGTGGCGCCTACCTACATAGATACCCCTTTGACCCAGCGTCTGTTCGAGGACAAGGAGTTTCTACAGGAGGTCCTCGGCCGCACCCCAATGAGGCGGCTGGGGCGGCCGGAGGAGGTGGCGGCGGCCGTCGTCTTCCTGGCCAGCCCCGCTTCGGACATGATCACCGGTCACACCTTGGTGGTGGATGGGGGTTGGACGGCATCCTAGCGCGGCGGCCGGCCTCCCTGGAGGTTCCGCCTCGCGATCCTCCAGACCCGAGCCTATGCCCGCGGAGTTCCGAAAGGCAAACGATGGTTCCTAGGCTATCACGCTCATGAGTCCGAGCACCGAAATCCACCTCAACGATGTGGTGCGGCTGAGGAAGAAGCATCCTTGCGGAGGATATGAGTGGACGGTGGTACGGGTCGGCGCAGACGTAGGCCTCACGTGCCTGACCTGCGACCGGCGCATTCTTCTGCGTCGAAGGGAGTTCAACCGCAGGCTCAAGAAAGTGGTCAGCCGGAGCTGGCCGGGGTCGGCAGGGGATATCGAACGGGCCGACCCCGCAAAGGGGGGCTAGTTCCCCTCATCTCGCCTGTTTCCGCGCCCCCCCTCACTCGATGCCCAGGCGCAGCTCAGGAAAAGGCCGCTGAGCCCAGCCAGGGCGAATCTGCCCCTCGCCGCCCGGCAGCGCCATGGGGTGCCTGGCCTCAGCCGGAGGTGAACTCCACCGCTGCATAGCCTCGGCCATCCATCGTCACCTCGAACTGCGTGCCCAATCCTTCGAGGATGATATTGTAGGTTCCGGGCCAGAGGCCGCCGAACTCGCAGGCGTAGTCTCCATATTCCGGCTTGGTGCCAGTATAGTTCACAGCGCTCCAGCCGCCCGAATCGAGGCGCACCTGTACGTGCTCCATCCCCGCCACCGTGACCATTACGACCGAGGAGGCGCCCCCCATCACCTCGGTGCTGGTGTTGTTCGCCAGTCGGCCACTCCAGCCGGGCGTCGTCCCCGAGGGAGCGGAGGTAGGAATGGGGATTGGAGCCGGCTCTTGAACGACGTAGGTGTCGAATTCCACCACAGCGTGGCCCCAGCCATCCATGGTGACCTGCAGGCTGGTGTCCAGCCCCTGAGGGATGATCGTGTAGGTCCCAGCCCCGAGCCCTCCGAACTCGCAAGCGAAGTTGCCGTAGTCCTTCTTGGTTCCGGTCTGGGCCGTGGCGCTCCAACCGTCGGAGCGAATCTCCACAGGCAACCATTGGCGCCCGTTCACGATCACCATAACCGAGGAGGAAACTCCGCCGGGCTGGTCGCCGCTGGTGTTGCTGACCACCTGCCCTCCCCAAGCCATCTGCGGGGTGGCGACGGCTTCCTGATGGCTCACGAACTCCACCCGGGCGAAGCCACGACCATCCATGGTCACCGGGACGGCAACATTCATCCCCTGCGGGATGACGGTGTAGGTGCCCGGGGAGAGCCCCCCGAACTCGCAAGCGTAGTCCCCGTAGTCAGGTTTGGTCCCGGTGCGAGCCACCGCGCTCCACCCATCGGATTTCAGCGTGACCGGAAGATCCTTGGCACCATGGACGACCACCGCTATGGAGGCGGAGAGCCCATCCATTATCGGCCCGCTGGTGTTCTCGACCACCTGTCCCGTCCAGGTTACCACCGCGGGTGGAACAGGGGTGGAGGCGGGGACAGGGGTCAGGGTGGCGATCGCCGGGGTGGGGGTGGGAGTCGGAGCCGGCGCGGTGGGCGTTGGAGTTGGTGCAGGAGTGGGAGTCCCCTCCACCATGCGAAACTCGACGAAGATATAGCTCTTGGCATCCGCGTAGATGCGAAATTCCACGCCGAGCCCCTGAGGGGCGATGTAATAGTAGCCAACCTGAAGGGGCGCGAACTCCGCCACAAACGGCCCATACTCGGGTTTGGTGCTGGTGTAGTTGGTGGTGTTCCACCCCTCTTCGGTGTAGATCTTCACCGGCAAGCCCGGCTTGCCCTCCACCGAAACCCGGAGCACCGATCCGTAGAGGGAGTAATCCGCCGTCTCGGAGACCAGCCGTCCCTCCCAGTAGGAGGCGGGCGCGGCGTCGGAAACCTTGGTCTCGGCCTTCCCACGACCCTCCACCGCGGATGGCCCTCCCGCCCGGGAGGCTTCCTGCCGCACGTCAGACATAGCCTGAGTGGAGGAGGCGGGGAAGGCGGTGAACGCGGGAACAACAACCATCGCGGAGATCACAAGGACCTGAACGAATCTCATCTTAGACATGGTTTCCTCCTGCCAGTTCCAGCCCATTGCCCACCGAGGTCGGACTTCCTTGAATCCGCGCAGCGTCCCTCATTGGGTCTTGATGCTCATGAACTGCCCCAGGGCGCGCACGTACCCCATCAGCGACAGCCGATGCGGGTAGAATCGCCGCTTCAACGCATAGCCCTTCCAAAGCTTATATACCAGCCAGTACGCCCGCCTGAAAGGCAAGCCGATCAGCCAGCGAATCAACGGCAACAGGAACGGGAATTCCACCCCCAGCGCGAAGAGCTTCTGGAGATTCTCTATCCTGTGCTTCTCCTCCTCAGAACCGAAGCGGATGATAGTGGTGTCGGTGACGGAGCCCGTGAGGTCGTCGAAGGTCCCCTCCATTAATCCCTCTCGCATAGCCATCTCGCCCAATTCCGTCTTGGGGTAGGGTTGGAACAGGAAAACGTTGGCATAGCCCGGACGACAGCGGACGTTCAGCTCCAGGGTCTCCCAATCGGTTTCCAGCGAGCCGGTGGGGAGGCCCAGCATATTATTGGTCATCACCTGGATGCCGTTCTCCCGCAGGAGTTCGCCCGCCCGGATGATCTGCTCCTTGCTCATATTGCGCTTCAGTATCTGGTTGCGCAGGTGATCATTGGCCGTCTCCAGGCCCAGGGATACGCTGAAGCAGCCTGCCCGTTTCAGTGTATCCACCAGATCCGGATTAACCAAGTCGGCCCGCACCTGACACCAGAAAGGCAGCCCCACCTCCCGAGAGTACCTATCCGCAAACTCTTCCAGCCAGCCGCGGAAAAGCGAGAAGGTGTCATCCATAAAAGTGATGAACTGCAGCGAGGACCTCGTCCTCACCGCCTGGATCTCGTCGATAAGGTTGCCCACACTACGACGCCGAACTCGCCTGCCGGCGTTCTCATAGAGTTGAGAATAGGCGAAGTTAAAACAGAAGGAACAGTTGTAAGGGCAGCCCCTGCCGGCGAAGAAGGGTTTGATCTGAGTGTCTCGGCTCAGAGGATAAGCCTCGTAAAGGACGTCTCGATCCACGGGGGGCAGCGTATCCAGATCGTCTATCAGAGGCCGCAGGCCATTGCGGTGGACTCGACCGTCCGCTTTGACCCACAGGTTCGATATGCTGGTAATGGGCCTGCCAAGCTCCAGGGCATTGAGGAGATCCAGGGTGGCGTACTCGCCCTCGCCCACGCATACCACGTCCACCCCATCCTCCTCTACGATTTCAGGGAAGAAGGTGGGGTGTGGGCCGCCGAAGACGGAAAGCGCCCCACCCATGGATTTGATCTTCCGGTTGATCTCCAGATACCATCGCTGGGTTCCCGTATAGACCGAGTAACCCACCACCTGGGGCGCCCAATCGGCGGCGACCTCCACCGGATCCTGACGACTCGCCACCACCAGCCGAACCTCATGCCCCCCGTCCTCCAGCACGCTAGCGATCTGAAGGATGCCATGAGGCTCGTTGTCGATCTCGCGGATCACGAAAAGCATGCGCACCGGAAGCTTATCCCCTCTTGCACCTCTAGGTGTCGAAGCGCATGTAATGGCGTACCACTTGGATGTAGTCTCTGAGGGAAAAACGAACAGGGTGGACGCGGCTCTTGAGAGCATAGCCCTTCCACAGTTTGTACACCAACCAGAACAGTCCGTTCTTGGGGAGCTTGATCAGCTGACGGATCAGCGGTATCAGCCACGGCCACTCGATGGCGATGGCGAAGAAGCGCTGCAGGTTCTCGATCTGCCGTTTCTCCGCGGGACTGGAAAACCGTAGCACTGTGCCGTCGGTGGCCGAGGAGAAGATGTCGTCGAAGGTGCCCTCCATATAGCCGTGCTTCCGAGCATACTCGCCCAACTCCGTGCGCGGATAGGGCTGGAAGAGCATAGCGTGGGCATAACCGGGGCGCAGCTGAGCGTTGAGGGCCACAGTCTCGAAGTCATTCTCCAAGGAGCACCCGGGCAGGCCGATCATATTGGTGGTGGTCAGGTTCAGGCCAGCATCGTGAATGATCTGACACGCACTCAAGATCTGCGCCCTCTCCATCTTCCGGTTCAGAAGTCCCTGCCTGATCTCATCGTTCCCGGTCTCGATCCCCAAGCTCACACAAACGCAGCCCGCCTCGCGAAGCAGCCGCATTCGCTCCTCGGCCACAATATTGACCCTCGTGTTACAGAAGAAGGGGACCCCTACCTCGCGAGGGTACCGCCGCACAAACTCCTCAAGCCATTGATCCCCTATGCCGAACAGGTCGTCCACGAAGACGGCGAACGCCAAGGGATAAGCTGCCCGGACGATGCGCATCTCCTCGATGAGCCGACCTACGCTCAGATGGCGGAAATGCCCCCACCGGTCGTAGATCTTGGTGTAGGCGTGGTTGAAGCAATAAGAACAATTATAGGGGCAGCCCCGACTGTACAGGAAGTGCTTGATCTTCGACTGGCCTGTGGGAGCATGCTTGGAGTAGACGAGCTGATGATCCGGCACCGGCAGCGAGTCCAGATCCCGGACCAGCGGGCGCACCGGGTTGCGGATGATCTCTCCAGCAGCTCTGAACCACCAGTTGGGAATGTCCAGGTGAGATCGCCCTGCGGCCAGGGTGTCGGCCAGATCCAACAGAGCGCCCTCGCCCTCGCCGATGCAGATGCCATCCAGGCCCTCCACCTCGCCCGCCTCAATCATCTCGGGAAAGAACGTGGGATGAGCCCCCCCGAAGACTGAGAACGCCCGCACCCTCTGGCGGATCCGCCGGTTGAGGTCAAGATAGTAGCGCTGGGAGCCAGTGAGGACATTGTAACCCAGAATGTCCGGTTCGAAGGCCTCCGCCGCCTCGACGGGATCCTCTTGAGAGGCAATAGCAAGCTCGACCTCGTGGCCTGCCCTTTTCAAGACACTGGAAAGGAGCATCAGCCCCAAGGGCTCGTAGTCCACCTGCTTTACGACAAAGAGAACCCGCACAATGATGCGAAGACCCTCCAACTTCTGGGGCGGAAGTCTAGCACATATCTCCTGCCAAAGCAATGAGGATGAACCAGGCTGGGCATGTCCTCCCCGGAGGTGCAACTTAGATTCGCGCGCGTCGTCTTGAAAGGCCGAGCATGGGGTCGGCCAGTCCAGAAACCCACCCATCGAGGCAGCCTCTCGATGATACTTAGCATATCGATTTGTCTCCTCACGACGAAGATCGTAAAATCCCCACTAGATCATGGAATCCACGAGCGAGACCCGCCGACACCCGGAAGACAAGAAGGTGCCGAGCCTCAGCTACGACCGCCTGAGCGTCGTGGTCGGCCTGGCCCTCCTGGGAATGGCCTTCTCCTTCCTGGTTCAACTCCCATCCCAGACCTTCGCCTCCACGCTATTCGGCCAACCTTGGGAGATCACGATCCCCGGCGATTGGATCATGAACGCTATCCTGGTGGGGTTGGTGTGCACCGGCGTGGACAGCATAATCCGCCGCCATCCCGCCATGCAGCACATGAGGATCGGCTACACCCTCACCTTCTGGATTCTACCTGCAACCTTGACCCTCTCGGCTATCTCCTTCCTTCACCTGAGCCCCGACAGGCTCTATTGGCTCGCTGGCTTGGCCTTCTCAGGCATTCTCCTGGCCTGGGTCATCATGGGACAGTATCATACTGTGGACCCGGACGATCCCCACTATGGCGCTGCCCGGCTGAGCCTCAATATCATCAGCTACCTGGCTGCTCTCGGGGTCTTCATCAGCATCTACGGCACCAAGACCCGCAGCCTGTTCTCAGCCACCGCAATCGCAGTCACCGGAGTGCTGCTCTCCTTGGAACTACTGAGGGAGACTCAGAAAGACGCAAGTCGAACGTGGTTGTACGCCCTGAGCATAGGGCTAGTCATGGGGGAGCTCACTTGGCCTCTGAATTACTGGGGCATCGGAGGCGCGGTTGGAGGTGTGTTTCTTCTCCTCGCCTTCTACGCGCTCACCGGAATTTGCCAGAGCTACCTCCAGGGGCGGCTGAGCAAGCTCCTCATAGCCGAGTTCGCGATCGTAGGGATCATCGGCTTGGCCCTGCTGAGCCGCTACTCCCCCTGGATATGGTAGGTCGAGCTCCCCGCAAGCCTGGCCAGAGGAACGACTCGCAATGACGCGGCATCCTGAACCGGGCGCAGCCGCCCTTCACCCCCGAATGATGAGCTTGAAATCGCTGTGGGCCTACCTCGAGGTGACCAAGCCTCCCTCGGTGGCCCTTCTGGTGGCCACGGCGTGGGCCGGCATGATCGTCGCCGCCCGGGGAGGGGACCTTCCAGGGGGATTGCTGGCCACCGCGCTTGCAGCCGCAGTCGCTGGATGCTCCGGGGCGAACGTGCTCACCTGCTACATAGACCGGGATATCGACCTGCGCATGGACAGGACCAAGCGGCGCCCCATCCCCGCCGGCCGCATCCGTCCCCCGGAGAGGGCGCTGCTGTGGGGAGGGTTATTGACGCTCCTGTCGTTCTGCTTGGCCTGGTCCATTCATCCTCTGGCCTTCCTCCTGGCCCTGGCAGGCTTCCTGGACAACGTGGTGGTATACAGCCTGCTGACCAAGCGCCGGAGCCGCTTGAACATCATCTGGGGAAGCTTCAGCGGCGGGATCCCGGTGCTGTTCGGATGGGCTGCGGTGCAGAACTCGCTGGACTGGACCCCCATACTCATAGCCGCCGTGGTGGTCCTCTGGACCCCCAATCACATCTGGAACCTGGCCATCTTCCACAGTGAAGACTATCGAAGGGTCAGCGTGCCCATGCTGCCGGCGGTCTACGACCTCAACAAGGCGCTGCGCTGCATCGCCGCCACAGTCTTCCTGATGTACGGTGCCTCCCTGCTTCTGGGTCTCACAGGCCACTTCGGGCCCATCTACTTCCTGACAGCCGTGATCACGGGCCTGCCAGTGGTGATCGGAAATCTCTATCTGGTCCTCCGGCCATCGATTCGGCTTTCCTGGACCCTCTTCAAGATCTCCAGTCCCTACCTCCTAGTCCTCTTTGCCAGCATGGCGCTGGACGCGATCCTCTCGGGATAAGGTCCCATATCCATGCGCAGGCTCTGAGCCATATCCCGGAAGGAATTACGGCATATCACCAGGGACTACCGCATCCTCTTCCTGATGACTATCTCGCCCGCTTTCCTGTTCACACTGCCCATGCGCCAATTGATCCTCATGGCGCAATCAGCAAGCGGAATCTTCGAGGGTCTTCCTCTGGTCATCCTGGATATGGACCGGAGTTTCCATAGCCGATGCCTGATCTCGGTCCTGGATACCCAAAACTACATCCTGCCGGTCATGACCTCACCCCTGCTCCCGCCTTGTCTGCTCCCGGTAGCCCAGGCTGTTGTAGGCGCAGAAGGGCACGGCGCGCCCGTCGGGCAGCAGTTGGTGGACGCAGCACTTCATCAGCCGGGTCAAGTCGTAGGTGTGCTCGTCCATGAAGCCGTGGACAGGGGCTATGAAGAAGCGCTCCACGGCGACCCTGGGGTCGGGACCACCTGGGAGATCGGTGTTGCAGGCCACGCAGGCCAGGTCGTCGGTCATCCTGCCGGCACCTGTCACCGCGGCCATGCTCCATAGGGCCTCCAGCGCCGGTTGCAGCTCAGCCGACAGGTCGACCATAGCGCGATTGGCAACTAGGCCCATGTGATCATCCACGTCGAGGATACGAGGGATGGGCGTAACCCGTTTCCCATCCACATAGGCGTATGTGCTGGCGGAACAAGTTGGATGAGGACAGGGCACGGGGCGAAAATCGTCCATCCGAAACAGACCATCGGTTTGCTCTTCCAGGGCATGGAGCACAGCAGGCAAGGTGACGCGGTCAAGCGGATCACAGCGTTCCGCGCAGCGCCCGGTGCGCGGAAGCGGTCAGACCATCGAATTGAAGATAGACGATCGGGTGATAGGGAGCCAGCCTGAGGGCGAAATCGGGCTCCTCCGCCAGCCGCAAGCCGTTGGTGTTGAGCATCAGATGGTGGATATCTCGCGCCTTGGCGACCTCCAAGATATCGAAAAGGTGCGGGTGGACCGTCGGTTCGCCCCCGCTGATCTGGACGACCTCGGGCCGACCTTCGGCCTCCAGGAGCCGATCGAGTATCTCCTCCACCTGGACCACGCTCAGGTCATAGCCGGCGCCAGCATCAGCGAAGCAGGTGGGGCAATTCAGATCGCATCGGGTGGTGATCTCGATCAGGCCCACGCAAGTATGCTGCTGATGCTCGGTGCAAAGGCCGCAGTCGAAGGGACACCCCTGTTCGATATCCATCGCAAAGTCGAACGGGATGGCCCCTGGCCTGTTGTACTTGAGCGCATCCAGGTACCAGCCAGCGTCGGATGAGACCAGCGCCTCATGCCAGCCATGCTCCGGGCAGCGCTTGCGCAGATAGACCGAGCCATCACGGATCAGCACCTGGGCGTCCACAACCCGGAGGCACTCTGGACAGAGGCCGCGCGTGACCCCGCTAAAGGTGTGTTTGCGAACGCGCTGCTTATCGTCTGACATCAACGTCCAGTCCTTTCTATCGGATCAGGCGAGCCAAGCCGCGAATGACCCCACCAGAAACGCCGCTCAGGAGCTGCTCAACGCGTATGGCGGCGGCCGCCTGCATGCTGGCCGTCGAGTAAGTCGGGTACACATGTATGACATTAGAAAGGTCGCCCACTTTCATCCCCCGGTCCAACGCTACGATCCACTCCGTAATCGCCTCCCCGGCTCGTGCGGCGACGATTGTCGCGCCCAGCAACGCCCCATCCCTCTTGTGGACCAACTTGATAAAGCCCTCGGTGTCTCCCTCGGTCCGCGCCCGATCCACCCTTTCCATCGACCAGTTACAGATCGCAATCTCATCGCCGAATCTGGCGCGGGCCTGCGCCTCGGTCATTCCCGCGTGTGCCACCTCCGGATCGGTGAAGGTGGTCCTGGGCACCAGATCATTGACGCCCTTCGACGAGCCCGGCAGCAAGGCGTTGCGTACCGCCATGAAGGCTTGCCAACCCGCATAGTGAGCGTACTGATAGCCACCCACGCAGTCCCCAGCAGCATAGATGTGTCTCCGACCGGTACGCAAATCGTCGTCCACCTGGATGCCCCTGTCGGTGTAGGCCACGCCAGCCTCCTCCAGACCCAGTCCGCCCACAGTAGGGCGACGCCCTGCGGCCACCAGCAGGGCATCGCCCACCAACTCCTCACTTCCAGCGATCAGGTGAATGCTTCCCCCAACCTTCCACGCCCTCTCGGCTCTGGAGTTGTAACGCAGCTCGATCCCCTCGCCCTCGAATACCTCGGCCAGCACGCGCGAGGCGTCCGGATCGTCCCAGCGCAGTATCCGATCGCGGCTGGATATCAGCGTCACACGCGCTCCAAGCCGGCGGAAAGCCTGAGCCATCTCGCAGCCGACGGGACCGGCGCCCACCACCAGCAGGCGATCCGGAAGCATCTCCATATCCCAAATGTTTTCATAGGTCAGATAATCCACATCGCCCAGGCCGGCGACGGGAGGGATGAAGGGATGAGCGCCGGTGGCGACCAGGATGTTGCGCGCGGTCAGCGCGCCCCCCTCGATGGCGATAGTGTAGGGATCAAGGAAGTGAGCCGATCTCTCGAAGATGTCGATTCCCTCCGCGCGCAGGGCGTCTGGTGACTCCCCGCGATACACGTCGGCCACCACCGCCCGCACATGATCCATCACCAACCTCAGATCCACCTTCGGCTCGATGGGAACCAACCCATGCCGATCGGCGGTTCGCATCTGATGCGCGACTTTAGCCGCCTTGATCAGCGTCTTGCTGGGCACGCAGCCAGTCCAAGTGCAGTCGCCCCCCAAGCGGCGCTTCTCCACCAGAGCGACTCGCGCCCCTAGCTGTACGGCGAACCCGGCCGCCGTGAGCCCGGCCGCGCCGCCGCCGATGATCGCCAGATCATAAGAGTCAGCCACCAATGCCCCCCCTCTCCGAGTCATACGGAACAAATGATCGCCCTGAAGAACCGCCACTTACTCCCCGTCTGGTCGAGTCTCGCACGTAATCTCCCACCAGATGCACCTTGAAGCGTAGCAACGGTTGCCAATCGGTGACCCGCTCCAGAAGTATCCCTAACCGATATACGAGGGGGTTAAGCGCCAGATAGGTAGGGTCTCCCACATAATGGAATTCCACCTCCCGAAGCCCGCCTGCCCGGGTCAGCTTCGCCAGACGGCTTCGGGTGTTGGCGGCGTACACCACCGGAAAGGTGTCCCTGCTCCCGCGTCCGTAGGCACGGCACACCAGCGCCGCTTGGAGGCGCCCCGGTATCGCCCGGTTGAGGAGGGCCACACAGCTCCAGGCGTTGGGCGCCAACACGAGCAGATGTCCTCCGGGCCGCAGCACCCGGCCAATCTCACGAAACGCTTCCTCGGGCTCCTCCAAGTGCTCCATCACCCACGTGGAGCCCACTATATCGAAGGAGGCATCGGCGAAGGGCAGAGCGCGTAGATCCGCCAATGCCCCCGCGTGAAGGCGAGCATTGTTGCGCAGAGATGGGAGATCCATATCCAGCCCCACCAGAAAGGGCACTTCCCGATAGTGATCCTGGAGTATCCCCGCCCGGCCGCATCCCGCATCCAGCACGCAACGGGCGCTGGGAAGGCAGCGCCGGAGCAGCGCCTCGAACACCTGGCCTCCCGTGCGGTAGCCAGGCCTGGACGCCGCGTATCGGCGTCGATAGACCTCCTGTTTCTCCAACGAAAGCATCGTCGCCCCCGGATATTATGTCCCATCCCCGGCGACCATTCTTGTAAGTCCATCCAGCAAGGTGTATACTGCACGCTGGATCGAACCGGAAGGAAGTCGCCGTGAAGGCCGTATTCTTCACCCTCGAACCCCTACTCGCGGAAGATAAAGGCCCCAAAGGGAGCCCGGCCGAGATCATGGAAGCCTTCCGGGAGCTGTGGGCCCAAGGCTTCTTCACCGCCCTGGTGGGCGCCCGCCCCGGGGAGCGGCGATCGCCGGAGATGGAACGGCTTCAGACCATCTTGGAGCAAGGTGGAGGGCGCATCGCCTTTCTCCAGTGCCTTCACCGGACAGGTGAGCGATGCGACTGCTGGACCACCAGGCCGAGCCTCATCCTTGACTCCGCAGCCGGCCACGGGATCCGGCTGGATGAGTCCTACCTCCTCTGCCACGACCTCCACGATGTATCCATGGCGCACATCGCTGGATGTCGCTCCATCCTGATCCTGGGCGACCGCTCCATCGGGGACGCGTACGGCGCCGCCCACCCAGCTTACAAAGACTTTCCCATAGCCCTGTCCCTCAGCCAAGCGCTGGATTACATCCTGGAGGAGGATCGGTCGGTCAACGAGATCGGACCGCCTCCCAGGATCTATCCCTCGCTTCCCCTGAAGGATACTGCGGCGAAACCTCCAGTGCCCGAGTGGCTTCGATGGCTTCCCGCCATCTCCGGGCTCCACAGCGCTCGGGCCAACGGTGGCGAACTGCGGAAGCTGCTGCCGCTGATCCCTCACATGACCCGCTGGCTCGCGATCATGTCCGTAGGCCTGATAGGGGTCAGCCTAGGCATCGCTTACCTTCTGATCACCTTGTATCGGACCCAGCCCTTCCCAGAGATCGTCTGGTACCTCACCCTGCAGTTCATCCCTCGGCCCGCCCGAGGGCTCCTCTTCATCCTGGTGGGAGGGCTCGCCATCTGGCTGGCCTTCCGTCAGCTCGTTCTTCCCTTCCTGATCACCGCGGAGGGAAAGAGGAGAAAGTAACAGGTAAGAGCGTCGCGCGCAGCGATCCCCATCGCAGAAGTGGACTACATGAGTCCCTTCTCCCGCAGAAGGGGCCTGGGGTCCACAAAGTGCTTTCCCAACCCAAGCCGACCCTCTTCCACCCCCATCGCCAGCCCCATCAATTGAGTCACGTAGACCACCGGGATTCGGAAACCGAGCCCCAGGCGAGCCTCGATCTGATCCTGCCGCGTGTCCAGGTTGGACTGGCAGAGAGGGCAGGCCACCACCACCACATCCGTTCCCACATCCCTGGCGTTCTGAAGGATCCTCTTGGTGAGCTCTAGCGCCAAGCCCGACAAGGTCAGGGAATGGGAAGCTCCGCAACAATCCACCTTATAGTCCCAGCCCAGAGCCTCGGCGCCCGTCGCCTCCACCAAACGGTCCATGTTCATCGGGTACTCCGGGTGTTCCGCCCCCGTCACCTCGGGCGGGCGGGTCATCATGCATCCGTAGTAGCAAACTGTCCTGAGCCCTTCCAGCGGATTCCTCACCTTCTCCCTGATGGCGTCGTGGCCGATCATCTCCTCGAAAGCCTCAACCACGTTCTTCACCTCGACGCCACCCCCATAAACATGCCCTATCTCATCCTCCGCCTCCTCCTTCAGAGCCGGATCCGCTTCCATGTCGTACAGCGCCGCCCGAAAGCGGGCGTAGCACCCCACGCAGGGCACCACCACCCGGCCGAGGCCGGTGCGCTCGAACAGGATCAAGTTCTTTAAGGATAGAGTCATGGCCAAGAGGCGGGAGGTGGTGTGCGCCGGGGTGCTTCCGCAGCACACCCATCCGGGCGGCTCCACCAGCTCCATATCTAGCTTCTCCGCCACCGCCACGGTCGAGGTGTCAAACTCGGTGGCCGTGGAGCGCGAGGAACAACCAGGATAATAGGCCACCCTGTTCTCCCTGGGTTCCACTCGGTGAACCCTTTGAGGATCATAGTTCGCCCAATGGGGCAATATTCCTATCTTCCCTTTGAGGAACATCCTGGGGGCGATGTCGAAGTCCTTGAAGATCTGCCCGGACCGCAAGTTCCTCCACCCCATCAACCCCAACTCGTATAGCCGGCCGAACCAGTCCACGCTTCGAAGGAAGGCTCCGCTGAAGATGGACGCTATGGGCACTGAGTCTATCCCCCGATCCCGGGAGCGCGCCCTGAGAAAATCCATCACCCGCACGATCTCGATCCCCTGGGGGCACCTGGTGGCACAGGTCTCGCAGGAGGCGCACAGCCAAAGGGTCTTGGCGCCCAACACCCGATCTTCCTGTCCCAGCTGGATGGCCCGCATGATCTGGCTGGGGGTCAGATCGAAGTGATGGGAAAGGGGGCACCCCGCTGTGCACCTTTTGCACTGATAGCACTTGTAGACGTTCTCGCCGCATTCCTCCTGTATAAGCCGGGCGATGTCCGTATCCGCGGTCGCGGGAGCGCTGGTCATGACCGCCCCTAGACCTCTGGCCTGGGCAACAGCCCCGCCTGTTCCGTGATTTCAGGCACCGCTTCCTCCCACTCCACGGCCATTATGTGCACCCCGGCCACCCCCTCGATCTCTATCATCTCGCGAATGAACTCGGCGCACATCTTTATGCCCTCCGCTCGCCGCTGCTCCTTAGGGGTCTTTCGCATCCGCTCCACGATCTCGTCAGGGACGTCCATCCCCGCCACGTTGTCCCGCATATATTTGGCCATTCCCACCGACTTGATCGGCCCCACCCCCGCCAGGAGGCAAGTCCGCTCGTGCAGGCCCATGTCCCGAACGCGCTTCATGTATTCCTTGAACTTAGGGAGATTGTAGATCAGCTGAGTCTGAATGAAGTCCGCACCAGCCTCCACCTTCTTGGCCAGCCTTATAGGCCGGAAATCGAAAGGGTCGGCGAAGGGGTTCGAGGCAGCTCCCAGGAAGAAACGAGGCTCCCCTTCCTCCACCTCCTCGCCGCACTGGAACACCTTGTCATCTCGCAAGGCCTTCACCATCTGCAGCAACTGGATGGAATCCAGATCGTGGACGTTCTTGCTGGCGGGATGGTTGCCAAACCGCTGGTGGTCCCCCGCGATGCACAGGAGGTTTTTGATCCCCAAGGCCGAGGCACCTAGGAGATCGCTCTGGATGGCGAGCCGGTTCCGGTCCCGGCATGTCATCTGAATCACCGGCTCCACGCCCTCCTGCACCAGGATCGCGCCGGCGGCTATGCTGGACAGCCGGACTATCGCTGTCTGATTGTCCGTGAGGTTCACCGCGTCCACGTTTCCCCTCAGGATCCCGGCTTTCCTCCGGACGACCTCGGCGTCGGCGCCCTTGGGAGGGCCAAGCTCGCCGGTGGCAGCGAAATGGCCGGCGGCGAGGACCTTCTCCAGATTGCTCCCCGATTTCATAACCTCAAATCCTCCCTCACGATCCTCCGAGGCCCTCCATCACGGCTGGTGCTCCAGTCCCGGATGGGCTGGATCTCGCGCAGCGTATCGACCCTGCCCAGCTCCACCAACCTATCGTAGATGAGCTGCCAGACGCAGTCTATCTGGGAGTCGATCTCGCACTTGCCACCCTGAGAGCCACCGCAGGGCCCGTTCAACATGCTCTTGGAGCACCTAGCGATGGGGCAGATGCCCCCGGTGAGGTCCAGAATGCAGTTTCCGCAGGCGGCACATCTCTCCGCCCAGACCCCCTGCTCCTCGGTGATTCCCAGGAAGCTGGTATTGAGGCCCGGGATCACCCGCAGTTTTGGAAACCGCTCCGCCAGCGCCTGGACCCCTATGCCGCAGGCCAAGGATAACACGGCATCGACTTCCTCCAGCTTCTCCCCCAGTGGATCGATGTACTCCCACTCGCACTGACGCTGCACGGTGTCCTCGTCCACCTCCACCGGGGCGCCGTCCAGCTTGGTGGCCATGCGCAGGCTTGAGGCCAGGATACCGACCTCTTTTTCCCCCCCCGCCTGACACACCGTCACACAGGTCCCACAGCCCAGCAGGAGGATCCTCTTGAGCCCAGCGATGCTCTCCCTTATCTCCTCCAGATGCTTCTGCTCGCCTACGATCATTATCTTCCTCCATCCGATGGCCCAGAGGCGCGAACCTCCATCCCCGACTATAGGAGCCGCCTCCAGACCACCCTGCCTGGCTCGAACCACCTCATCGCGTACGACGACGATATGATGTAGCCTTCCTCGCGACTGACCTCCCTATAGGTAACCTGAAGGCATCGGGCCACCCCCACATCCCGCACCGCCACCAAGTCCCCCCTGCCATCCACAAACACATAGTCCGGCCGGGCCACCGTATCCAGGATCTCATCGTAGTAGCCCTCGAGACGCGCCCATCGGCGAGGTCCCAGCCGGACGGGGACGCGATTCACCGAGATCGCCAACAATAGGCTCAATCTCCCCCCTCCTTCGCTGGAGGCCCTGTCTTGAGGGATGCATCTCGAAGGGGGTTGGGGCCCAGCTCTTCGATTCGCCGAGTCATCTCGCCCACCACCTCGGCGAACCGCTGCCCCTCCGAGGAGGAGATGAAGTACATCTCCAGCCTATCCCCTCCCAAGCCGATCCTGTCCAGGATCTCCTTCAGATACTTCACCCGTCGCTGGGCATTCACATTACCATCCAGGTAATGGCAGGTGCCGATCTGTCACCCCGCGACGAAGACGCCGTCCACCCCCCCCTCGAAGGCTCGCAACACGTGGAGGGCTTCGAGTCGCCCCGTGCAGGGAAGCCGGATGATGCGCACGGCGGGGGGATACTGCAGCCTCATCGAGCCCGCCAAGTCGGCGGCAGCATACGCGCAGTGATGACAGGCATAGGCCAGAATCCTGATCCGCCCATGGGTTTCCTCGGCCATCGTGTCTCCTCCTATGCCACTTCTTCACGGACCACCGCCAGGGCCTTGGCGATGATCTGCTCGTCCCGGTAGTGAGCCAACTGGATGGCCTTGGCGGGGCACTCGCCCGCGCAGATCCCGCATCCCTGGCAGGCAGCAGCCTCGATCTCCGCCACTCCCAAGATGTCCCCCGCGCCCTCCCTGGCCGGATTGATGATCGGCACATCATAGGGGCATACGCGGACGCAGGTGAGACAACCCACGCACTTCCCCTCGTCCACCACGGCCACCACCCCTCCCACCATCAGGTTATCCTGAGACAATACCGTCGCCGCCCGAGCCGCCGCCCCCAGCGCTTGTCCGATGGCCTCGTCCAGCAGCTTCGGGTACTGGGCCGTGCCACACAGGAACAACCCCTCCGAAGGGAAGTCCACCGGACGCAGCTTGGGATGCGCTTCCAGGAAGAATTCCTCCTGGCTCAGAGGAACCTTCAGGGTCTCGCTCAATTCTCGGGTCCCCTGGGAGGGCATAATCGCCGTGGAAAGAACCAGGAGGTCCGGCGCCAACGAGATCTGCTCGCCCAGGTTGAGCTCCCGCGCCTCCAGCTGGAGCTTCCCTCCCTCCAGTCGCACGGCGGGCTCGTCTCCGTCCCTGAAGCGTGCGAAGATGACCCCCGCCTCCCTGGCCCGGGTGTGGATCTCCTCCCGAAAGCCGTAGACCCGCACATCCTTGAAAAACACGTAGACGGCGATGGAAGGGTCCACCTCTTTGATCCGCAGAGCGTTCTTGAGCGCCAGGCCGCAGCAGATGCGACTGCAATAGAACTCCTCCTGGTCGCCCGCGTTCCAGGGGCCCACGCACTGAATCATCGCCACGCTCCGAATGCCTTCCAGAGTGCCCTCCCCCGCTAGGCGCTCCTCGAAATCTCCCTGAGTCAGGATCCGAGGGTCCTCCCCCAGGTGATATGCGGGCCCCTGGTACTCCTGCCCACCGGTGGCCACGATGGTCACTCCGTGCTCGATGAGGCGCTGCGCGGGGTCGTTAAGACTCCTCACGGTGGTCCCAAAATTCCCCACGAATCCTGACGACCTGACCACTTGGCACCCTGCCAAGACTTCGATCTTGGGGTGGCCTCTCACGGCCGCTATCGTCTCTCGCAAGTACGCTTGAGGATCGCCCCCCTCCACAGAGCGGCGAATGGAACGCAGACGCCCTCCCAGCCTCTCCTCCCGCTCCACCAAGTAGACCTCGAATCCCTGGTCCGCCAAGCTCAGCGCGGAGGCCATCCCCGCGACCCCCCCGCCGATGACCAAAGCGGAGTGAAAGAGGCTCAGAGATTCCCTGTGCAATGGCTCGAGATGTCGGGAGCGCGCCACCGACATCCGCAACAGATCCTTGGCCTTCTCGGTCGCCGCCTCGCTGTCGTCGGAGTGAACCCAGGAACACTGATCGCGAACGTTGGCCATCTCGAACAGATAGGGGTTGAGCCCCGCCTCCCGAATGGTGTCTCGGAATATAGGCTCGTGAGTCCTGGGTGTGCAGGAGGACACGATCACCCGGTTCAACCCCTCCTCCCGGATTGCCTCCTGGATGCGTTTCAGCGAGTCCGCAGAACAGGTGTAGATGGTGTTCTCCACGTAAACTACGCCCGGCAGGCCCTTCGCATACTCCACCACCTCCGCCACATCCACCACCCCGGCGATGTTGGAGCCGCAACTGCATATGAAGGCCCCGATCCGGGGTTCCTCGCCGGGCTCCAGTTCCTTCTCCGGGGGATACTCGCGTGGCTGCACCTGCGTGCCCCTCGCCGTGCCTATCCGACACAAAGCCGCCGCGGCGGCCCCGCTGGCCTGGGTGACCGTGTCGGGGATATCCTTGGGCCCGGCGAAGGCCCCGCAGACGTAGACGCCCGGCCTATCCGTCTCGACGGGGTGGAACGGCTGGCTCAGACAGAACCCCCGATGATCCAGGCTCACCCTTGCAGCCAGAGCCACGGACTTCCCAGGGGACTCCATGCCCACGCTCAAGACCACCAGATCGAAGCTCTCCTCGCGGAGATCTCCCTCCTCCGTCTGATAGCGCACTAGGATGTCCTTGGAACCCGGGTCCTCCTTCAGGGAAGAGATCCTACAGCGGGTGTAGATGACCCCCTTCTCCCGGCCCCTCCGGAAATAGGCCTCGAAGCCCTTGCCGAAGGCCCGCATGTCCATCATGAACACCTGGCACTCCACGTCGGGGATGTGCTCCTGGGCCAGCATGGCCTCCTTGGTCGCGTACATGCAGCACACGGCGCTGCAATAGTCATGCTCCTGATCGCGGGAGCCCACACATTGGAGGAAGGCGATCCGGCGGGGCTCCCGCCCGTCGGACGGGCGGGAGATGTGCCCCCGTGTAGGACCCGAAGCGGACAGCAGGCGCTCAAACTGCATAGCCGTCACCACATTGGGATAGCGACCGAAGCCCAGCTCCTCCGAGGAGGAGGCATCAAACAGGCTGTAGCCCGGGGCCAGGATGACCGCCCCCACTCGCAGCTCCTCCTCCCAGGGCGCCTGTTGATGGTCGATGGCCCCAGGCTTGCAGGCCACCACGCACTGGTAGCATTCCGAGCAGAGCCCACACTCCAAGCAACGAGCAGCCTCAGCCCTAGCCGCCTCTTCCGTCAAGCCCAGCTCAACCTCGCGGAAGTCCCGAAGCCGATCCTCCACCGAGGCGTGGGGCATAGCCTGTCGCGGGGTCAGGTCCACCTCACGCCGAGCCACCCTGGCCTCGATCTCCTCCTGGCTGAGTTCAGCCACCGGGAGAGGAAGCGCCTCCCGAGGGGTCAGCAAAGGCTGGCCTCGCAAGTATCGATCGATGGAAAGAGCTCCTCGACGGCCCGATGCGATAGCCTCGATCAGAGCGCCCGGCCCGGCGGCGGAATCGCCTCCCGCGAAGATCCCCGGCCTGTTGGTCGCCATGGTCTGTGGATCCACGGCCAGGGTCCCCCGGGAGGTGATCTCAAGGCCATGATCCTCCTTCAGGAAAGAGATCTCCGGCGCTTGTGCCACGGCGGCCACCATCGAGTCGCAGGGGATCACGAACTCCGACCCCCGGATGGGGATGGGGCGACGGCGCCCATCGGCGCCGGGCTCCCCCAGCTCCATTCGCACGCATCGCACGCCGACAACGCGGCCGCCATCCGAGAGGACCTCCACCGGCTGGGTCAGGAACTCCAGCTTCACTCCCTCTCGTTCAGTCTCGTCCACCTCCCAATCGTTAGCTGGCATCTCCGCGCGGGATCGGCGATAGGCCAGAATCACCTCGTGGCTGCCCAGGCGAAGGGCCGTGCGGGCGCTGTCTATCGCGGTATTGCCGCCGCCCACCACCACCACCCGCTCGCCCAGAGCCGTCTCGCCTCCCAGGCTCACCTCCCGGAGGAAGGGAACGCCGTGGAGCACCCCCTCCGCATCCTCGCCTGGTATGCCCAGCTTCTGTGGCTCATGGGCACCGATGGCCAAGAAGATAGCGTGGTAGCCATCGGCGAAAAGTCGATTCACATCCCGCACGGGTGCGCTCAAGCGCAGATCCACCCCCAGCCGGAGGATCTCCTCTATCTCCCACTTGAGCACCTCCCTGGGCAGTCGGTACGCGGGTATGCCCACTCGCATCATCCCGCCGGCCACGGGTAGGGCCTCGAAGACACTGACCTTATAGCCCATTCGAGCCAGGAAGTAGGCGGCCGTGAGCCCTGCAGGCCCGGCGCCCACCACCGCCACTCGGCACCGATCCGGGTCCGGCAGCACCGCGGCGGAACCCGCGAACGGGGCTAAATCGCGCTCCTCTCCCTCCGGCCTCCCCTCGCGATCCCAGGTCTCGTAAACGCGGTCAGCCACGAACCGCTTGAGCGCGCATATGGCCACGGGCGAGTCCAGCTCGCCCCGATTGCACTCCAATTCGCAGGGGTGATGGCAGACCCTGCCCACGGTGGCAGGGAAGGGGTTGTACTGTCGGATGACGTCCAGCGCCTCCGCGTATCGGCCCTCGGAGATGAGGGCGATATAACCCTGCGCGCTTGTATCGGCGGGGCACGCGTTCTTGCAGGGCGAGGTGCCATGCTTGGTTATGGCGTAGGCATTGGGCACCGCCTGGGCGTAGCGCTTATGGATGGCCGTGCGCTCTCCCAAACCCTCGTCGAACTCGCTGGGCACGTGCACCGGGCAGACCTGCACGCAGTCGTCGCAACTGGTGCAAATCTCCAGGTCCACATAGCGAGGCCGGCGGCGAACCCTGGCCGCGAAGTTGCCCGTGTCCCCCTCCAGGGCCAGAAAATCGGCATCGGTTATGATCTCGATATTGGGGTGTCGGCCGCACTCCGCCAGCTTGGGGGATATGATGCACATGGAGCAATCGTTGGTGGGGAAAGTCTTGTCCAGTTGAGCCATCTTGCCGCCGATGACGGGCTCCCGCTCCAGCAGGTACACCTTTATGCCCGCATCGGCTAGGTCTAAGGATGCCTGGATACCAGCGATTCCGCCGCCCACCACCAGAGCGGCGCCAATCACCACGCGCTCGTCTGAACCGACTATCATATCACACTCCCGTTCCCTCGCTGCGTTCCGACCTGAAGTCACACCTGGTCGAGGACGTCCTCGCGGAATCAGGAAGGGCGATGTCTCGCCCTCGACTTCCGCCTGACACGTTACAGGAACCTAGCCGCCCAGCCGGCGTCTTGTTGAACTGTAGTCATGAATCTGGTCTTTAATGGCTGCTAAGTCGTCCCCAAGCGGCCAGTCTCTCGCTGACGTCACCCCCCCACTGCGAAACTATCGACTTCCCGAAGCTAGCCTGCCGAAACCCGCGAGACTTCCAGGAGCCCCGCCTCCTCCATTATGCGGGGGACCAGCTTCTCCCAGCCCAGGGGCATGAAGTGGACTCCTTGGCACAAGTCCTTGGTTTCCCTAATCAGTCGAGCCGCGATCTCGACGCTCTTCTGCCTGCGGTCCTTCGCCTGGTCCATCTCGTCGACCAGCGCCTCGGGCACGGTGACGCCCGCCACGTTCTTGCTCATGAAGCGGGCCATACCGGCAGATTTCAGGAGCACGATGCCCAGCATGATGGGCACGTTTAAATGCTTGACCTGGGCGATGAACTCCTCGAACTGCCTCGCATCATACACCGCTTGCGTCTGGAAGAATCGGGCGCCTGCGGCCACCTTCTTCTCCATCTTCATGATCTGAGGTTCTATCGGGTCGGCCGCTGGCGTCACCACCGCCCCCAAACAGTAATCAGGGCTGCCTTCCAGATCGTTCCCTGCCATATCATACCCCTCTCTCAGGCCGACCGCTGCTTTCAAAAGGGTGACCGAATCCAGATCGAACACCGGCTTGCTCTCCGGATGGTCGCCCAACGACATGTAATCGCCCGTCAGGCACAGAACGTTCTCCACGCCCAGTACGTGGCCGCTTAAGAGCTCCGCCTGCAGGGCGAGCCGGTTGCGATCCCTGCAAGTGACCTGGAGGATGGGCTCCAGCCCCCGCTCCTTGAGCAGGCGACAAACAGCCAGAGAGCCCAGTCGCATGACCGCGCTCTGCTGATCGGTCACATTGATGGCATCCACTTTCCCGCGAAGTAACTCGGCATCTTCCATCATCTTGGCGTAGTCGACACCCTTAGGAGGACCCACCTCGGAGGTGACCACATATTTGCCTGACTCGAACAACTCTGAAAGCTTCATCAAACAGCGATCTCCTTTACTCGGTTTTACTGGGGAGGGTGCCCCTCGTAACGACGCCAGCCGGGGCCGAATACGCGTCGAACCCACAGGCGCAACATCTGGAGAGTGACGCGCGGCAGCTCGACCAGTATAGGCTCCCCCTTCTTGAACATGGTTTCAAAGACGCTGGCCCCGTGGAGGCGACCCTCCAGCATGTTGTCCCAGGCCGAAGTGCCAAATAGCCTCCAATCGAGAGGAGGCTCGTAATCCTCCCTCAGCTCGCCAACTCGATGAATCTCATTCGCACTCTCCCAGATCTCATCCCAGACGCATCGCCGCTTTCCAGGATAAACTTCACAGAAGCCGTTCTCGGCACCGCCACAAGGGCCATTCCGCTGCTGCTTGGGACAGCGCATGGGGCAAACGAAAGCCATGTGGCTCAGGACGCAGTTCCCACAGGACTGACAGTCGAACAGCCACTCCTTCATCTTTCGCTCTCCGATAAACCCTACCCTGGAGATGACCGGGTTTTGGAACGCTCTCTTCATCACGCGTTCGATCGTCCTCACAAACAAACCTCCTAGCCCTCAATCTTTCCCGTGGGATGCCCCACCCCCCACGGGTGCAACTTCCAAACGCCATAAAGGCCGGCCCAAGCGCCCGCCATCTCAGCAAGCGCGGCCACTGCCGAGTCCGACCCAGCCTGCTTACCTGCGCCTCTTCAGGTGTCCCTCGATCCGCTCCAGCAGCACGGCTGGCTCGACGGGCTTATCGATGTAATCTTCAGCCTCCAGACCGAAGCCCTGGCTCACCGGGATAGAGGTCTCCCCCGCCTTCTGGGAGAAGCTGGTCAACATCAGAACCGGAATGTCCGCGAATTCATCGCTTCCCTTGAGCTCCTCGCAGACGTTGAAGCCGTGCTCGCCCGGCATGATGACATCGAGGAGGATGAGATCCGGGGCCTCTTCCCGCACCTTTCGCAGGCCTTCCGCCCCATCGTAGGCGACGATCACCTCGTAGTTCCCGCTCTCCAGAACCTTCACCGTGGCCTTGACGAAGTCGGGATCATCGTCAATGAGGAGAATTCTAGCTCGGCTTTCCATCGGCACAACTCCTTTCCCAAAATTCCACGGCCGCCTGATGGCAACCGTCCCTGCTACTTCGCTCGATCCAGGATCCCCGCCACCCGCTGCAACAGCAGCAGGGGCTTCACCGGCTTCTCGATGTAGTCCTCAGCGTCCAAGTCCCTCCCCGTTTCCAACTCGTAGCGACGGCGGCTGGCTTCCTCCCTGACAGCGGTCAGGATCAGGATGGGAATCTCGGAGTACTCGCTGTACTCTGGGTTCCCCCTCAGCTCCCGGCAGACATCGAACCCATCCAGCTCGGGCATAAGCAGATCCAGAACGATAAGATCAGGCTTCTCCTCCCGCACCTTGTCCAGCGCCTCGAGGCCGTTGCGGGCCGGGATAACCTGATAGCGCTGGCTTTCCAGGATGGTTCGCATCGCCCTGATCAGATCTGGGTCGTCATCGACGAGCAGGATCTTAGGTTCTTCCTTCATGCCCTCGCTCTTCCGTCACCGCATATGGTAGTAAGGCGACCCTCCAGCCGGTGATCAATCGGCCCCCTCGCCGGCGCATACCAGGCTCTTGGAGACGGTAAAAGCCACTCTCGTCCCCTTCCCAGTCTCCAGGCAGGGGCTCTCCATCCAGATCTTCCCCCCATGAGCTTCAACTATGCGTTTGGCGATGGACAACCCCAAGCCGACCCCCCGCTCCTCGATCCGCCTGGCGCTGGGCGATTTGCCGCCTTTCCCAAGCTCCTCCGCCCGCTTGCCCCGGAAAAAAGCATCGAAGATATACGGCAACTCATCCGGTGGAACGCCGATGCCAGTATCGATGACCTCTACCTGAAGACGATCCTCGCTATCCCTAGCTTTAAGGGTCACAGAGCCTCCAGGCGGCGTGAACTTGATAGCGTTGAGCACCAAGTTGTTCAACACCTGCTTGATGCGATGGGGTGCAGCATGGACGGCGGGTAGATCGCGGGGCACGTCCATGCGCAGCTCAATCCCTTTCTCCTCCACCACCGCTCGGGCATCGGACAGAGTGGCGCTCGCCACCTCCAGCAACGAGACGGGCTTGAACTCTCTGACTATCTGCCCCGCGTCCAGACGAGACACGTCCAACAGATCGCTGATCAGGATCAACATCTCCTCCAGCCGCTGGTGGCATCTCTCTAGCATCTCCCTCTGCTGCTCTGCGATCTCGCCCACGAAGCCTCCCAGCATCACCTGCAGGTAGCTCTCGACGGCCACCAGGGGTGCCTTCAGGTCGTGCGAGACCATAGCGAGGAAGTAATCGCGCAGTTTGTTCAGCTCCGTCAGCTTGTCGTTCATCTCGTGCAGCTGCTTGGTCTGATCCAACAGCCGATTCTTCAATGCGACCACGGCGCCTTGCCTCCTCCGCAGTTCGCCAGCCAAGGAGGTGGCCAGATACGCAGCGAAGTAGACGGTGGTGGCGAAAGCCAGGAGCACAGCGAGGATATACAGCCGTCTGAGATAGAGATCGGGGGGAGCGAAATCTCCCATAGCAACGTGAGGCACCAAGCCGAAGAACTCCAGGCCAACTAAGCCAGAGAAAAGGGCCACCGCCAGGGTGGCCTGCATGTAAGCCCACCCGCGCGGAAGAAGGATACAGCTCCCGACGACGTGGAAGATGTAGTAGAAAGCGAAGGGGTTCTCTACGCCCCCAGTGAAGTGCAGAAGGGCGGTGAGCACGATGAGATCCAGGGAGATCTGGACCATGGCCAGGACTCGAGCCCCGCTGCTCATCCCCCCCGCCGCATAGGGAGAGACGAGCTTCCTCTCCCAGAGCAGGAATGCCAGGTTGTAGAGGGCGATCACGCTGGCGATGGCCACGACCGACCCCAAGGCCAAATCGATCTGAAAGACTAGGCTGGCGATCGCGCTCAGGATGATGACGCCCAGCAGCGCGATCCACCGCAGATTGATCCAGTGCCGCACACCCCGCACTAGGGTGGACTCCTCGGGAACGTACTCCAGAGCGACCTGTTCCCCACCCTGGAACTCTACCAACTTCTCCTGAGCGTCCTTCAGCCTTTCGACGATCACCGACGAGATGTGACTCATCACCTTTGCCTCGATCGTCGGATTCTCGTCGAATACCCGCCGTAATGCCTCCCCCTCGATGGAGATCACCTTAGTCCTCTCCAGACACCTGGACGTGAGAGTCAGAATGAGCGGCTCCACAAGGGCGGACAGGCCGAACAGATCCCCCTTGCCCACCGACGCCACAGTTATCCGCCTCGTGACCCGGTGAGAGAGCGGCGAAAAGTCCATTTCCAAGGCGATCTTTCCGTCCACCACCAAGCACAGCTCGGTCGCCACACCACCCTCCGCAAACGCGATCATGCCTTGTTCATAGGTCCTCTCCTGGCAGATGTGAGCGACCCTCTCCAGCTCATCATCGGTCAAACGCGCGAAGACAGGATACCTCTTAAGGGCTCTGATAGGTATCATCTATGCCTCCACCAAGCATAGGCTCGACGGCTTCTCCGAGCCGTTCCTAGTCGCCCCCCCCAGATGAGCTGACTGGCAGCTTTCCAACCTGCCTGGGCGCCGGTTACGCCTACAGCTCCTTCAACGGTCGTGTATTTCATCCCAGCGAGACTCAGAGCTCCGCGCCGTCCACCGCGAGAAGGGCAGGGAAAGCGCTCTCCAATCGAATTTCGGGGGGAACCTCCATCCAAGGAAGTCGGCAGGATTATACAACGTCCCCGACTGAAAATCAATCATCTTGAGTGCCGCTATGGCTTCACTCGATGCCGCGAGAGTCAGGGCTCTCTTCCAGCGCGTACAGGCTATAGAATCCCTCCTCCACGTGAAGGGGCGGGGAGAGGCCGGCGCGAAACTCCTGGAAAGCCGCGATCTCCTCCCCGGTCAGAGGGGAGGAGCCCTGACCGATTATCGCCTTCAAGACCCTCTCGTTGATCAAGATGTGAGTGAATCCTTCACCCTCCAGCCCCTGCGAAAGCGCCGCGGGCGATGTCCCGTAGTCGGCCACTCGCTGAGGCCAGGCATCCAGCACCACATCCGGCTGGCAGGATCTCAAACAGTAATAGCCCCGCGGCTCCCAGAGGAGGAGAGTGCGGCTTCCAGGTTCCAGGCGTTGATTGATGTACGTCATCGCCGAGTAGTGACGATCGAGCATGCGAGCGGCCAGAAACTCCTCGCGACTCTCGACGCCCGTCAACACCGCGAGGGGACGCTGAAGGACGGCGCTCAGACCCTGGTTGAAGGCCGTGAGCGCCAGAGTCACTGCTAGCACGAGCATGAGAAACCGGCGCAGGGAGAACTGGAGCCACGTCCATCGGGTGCATCCCTCCAAGGCATACGCGGCCAGCAGGCTCAGCGGAACGAAACAGGGAAAGAGGATGCGAGTGAGCAACAGGAAATTGCCGTGGGCGGCCTTGCCGCCTGAGATCCAGATCCCATAGCTGATCAGAGAAAACAACCCCAACTCCGACCACCGCCTCCCCCTCCGATGCACCACCCCCAGAAGCGGCAGCAGGAGCAGGAACAGCGGCGACAGCGTGGACTCGTAGGCCACCTTGCCCTCGCTCCCGTGAATGGTCATGCCCCAGGGAACCAGGGCCACCTCCCACCACGCCATCGGCCGGCCATAGGATGCAAACCACAGCTCCCGCAGATCGTTCCATCCCCGCCCCCCGAAGAGATAAGGATAGACGGGATTCCCCAGCGCCAGAGTGTTCTTGACATACCAGGGAGACGCCAGGAGCAAAGCCGCGGCGCTGACCAGGGCGGATGCCTTAACGGTTTCCCTCCAGGTCACGCGATCGCTCCATCCCCTGTAGAGGATCAGAAGGACCAGCACCAGGACAGCGGAGGCCCCCGTGTATTTGATAGAGCACGCCATCCCTGCCAGGGCCCCCGCCAGGCACAGCCAGCCTCCAGCCCGGCGGTCGTCCAGCCAGTGGGTCAGGGCCCAGTAAGCGGCGAAGGAGTAGAAGGACAGAGCTAGGTCCACGTAGGCCCAGGCCGCTATGGTCAACACGGTGGGAATGGAGAGGAAGATAGCCTGGGAAAGCAAGCCGACCCGACGCCCGAAATGCTCCCGCCCGAAGGCATATAGAGCCAGGGCCACCATGACAGCATAGCCCCAGTGGATCAGATGAGCCACCACATCTCCCTTCAGGAGCATCCCTGCTAGGAAAAGCATCTCGGTAAGGGCCGGGAAATTGGCGCAGAAGTTGTCCGTGAGCACGTAGAAGCGGCCCGCTTCCATGTAGTAACGGGGAGCCGCCAGGTGATACAGCAGAGCGTCCCACTCCAGGGGGGGAGTCAACGCCATGAGGAATGACACTCCCAGGGCAATAGCGCTGTAGCCCAGCAGCAACCGGTCGAAGCCCCGAACCCGGCCCAGCCAGCCCCCATCGCACAACCGCCCGAGCGACCTCCCCAGAGGGCGGTAGAAGAGGGCGACGGTCCCCAAATGGAGGAGCCAGAAAAGACCGCCATGGAGAAGCCCGGCCAGCCCCAGGACGAAGGTCGCCAGGGAGAGGATTCCCCAGCCCAGGCCGAGGCTGAAAACGATCTCGCTCAACGAATCGGGATATTCCAGGCCGCGAGTCGCCCACCTTCCCACGGCCAATGCCGCGGCGGCCATCAGGAGGAACACCACCAAGTTGCCCAGGGAATCCAGAAGGCCCACGGCCACAGACAGGGTGAAGGGCTTATGGGTAATGTAGTAGTTCAGGTACACCACGAACGCCCAGGCGACGATGGCCAGTGCCACCAAAACCCCTCGCCAACCTCTGGCCATAAGGCTCTCCCGTCCTCTAGCGGATCAGCCGGCCGCCCTTTAGGGCGGCTCCGTAGAAATCGTCCAGCCAAACCTCGATGGCTTCCGCCTCGGCCTCCCGTCCCAGGTGCCGATAGGCGTCAGCCATGTGTATATACTGAAGGACCAGGTCATCCCGAGGAGCACAGCGAATAACCGGCGGCCGGAAGTCCACCTCTAAGTCTTCCCGATGGTAGACATGTGAGACATAGTAATATCCCGTCAGTCTGCCAGGACAGGGCGCTCCCAATTCCGCCTGGTAGGCGACCACCGCCTCTTGGAAGTCCTCCCTCCGATAGGCGCGCTCGCCCCTCGTATCAGCCTCTCTCCCCGTCGCTGGAGGCCACCGGGACCGCATCTCCTGGCGAAGGAGGCTGGTTCTCCAAAAGGCGCTCCTGGCCAAGCTCGGAGACAGGAGCAAGGCCTGGTCATAGGCCTCGATCGCCCCTTCCTCGTCCCCCATCGCCTCCCGCAGATATCCCAACCCCAGGTGATACTGAGGCTCCTGGGGGGCTAAAGCCACGGCTCGGGCCATGTGGGTCAGCGCCTCCGCCGAGTCGCCGACGCCGAAGGCCAGCCAAGCCGCGTCGGCCCGATTGGGCGCCACATCTCCCCCCCGCTCCATCTCCGCTCGATAGGTGTCCAGGGCTTCCTCCAAGTGGCCCTCCAAGCCCCGCTCCCAGCCCAAAGCTCCCAGCGTCTTGCCGCGCTGAAACCGGTAGGCGTCCAGGAAGGGGTCCAGGGCCAATGCCCTATCCAGATCCATCAAGCTGGCCTCCCAAGCACCTCGACGCGAGGCGTCCACCGCCCGCTGCTGGAAGTAATGCGCGCTATCCATCCAAGCCATGGTCATAGCGCAGCACGCAGCCAGTACCAAAGGCGCCGACCGCGCCCAGTGACCCAGCACCACGCCCTCCTGACACAGGGGAAAGACCAAGAGGGCGGTCAGCAGCGCTAGATAGAGGGTGGTGAAGGGAAACACCCACGGCACGTCGAAAAGGCCAGCCGCCAGGAGCCCCAGCCACCCCGCCAAAGCTCCTGCCACGGTCCAGCCGTCGCGCCCGGCCTGGAGCTTCCATCCCCGCCAGGCGGCGACTATCGCGGTGGCCACCACCCAGAGCCCAGCCCCCAGAGAAAGCAGCCCTCCCTCAGCGGCCAGATTCAGATAGACATTGTGCGCGTTATTGAAGAAAAGCGCCTGGGCCTCCACGAAGGGAAGAGAGAGTCGATGCAGCAGGTATCCATAGGTGCCTGGCCCCCCGCCCAGCAGGGGGCGATCCATGACCATAGACACGGCGGCGCGCCATAAATTCAACCTTATTTCCACCGTCCTGGGTCGCAGGGCCACCAGGGCCACAAGCGCGACTCCGCCCGCCAACAGGCCCAGCCCCACCGCAGCCAGGTGCCAGATCCGGGACCTGAAAGGCCGATTCCTCCGTCGTACGATCCACCCAGGCGCTCTGGACAGAACGGCGAGCGTCGTCAGCGCCACCAAGAGCCCCACCGTGCCGCCGCGCGAGAAGGTGGTGAGAAAAATCCCCCCTGCCACCACCACGAGGATCAGCAGGTTGATGCGCGTCCAGCGAGATGTCGTCCGCCGGAATTGAGCCAGCGCCAGGGCTATCTGTATGCTCAGGAACCAGGCCAGCGGGTTCACATTGCTCAGCGTGGCGACCGACCGGCGACCGCCGAGCCACCGAAAGAAATCCCACAAGGAGGGCCAATCCGCCTCCAGAAATCGGCCCAAACCGCGGTACTGGATCCCCAGCTCGACCAGCGCCACGAGCACCACCACCGCGCCGTTCATAATAAGTGCTTTCATCAGGGGGAGGGGAGACCCCCCACGCCGTATCAGATCCACCGCCAGATAATAGACGAAGGCGAACAGGCTCAGATGGAGGAGGTTTTCCAGGCTCAGCCTCCGATCCACCGACAGGAGAGCCGAGAGCAGGCTCGCCGCCAGGAGAACTGCCAACGGAATATCCAGAGGCGTGCGAGGCAGCCATCGCCGATGGCGGAAACTGTGGGCCGCCCAGGCGATCAGAACCCCAGCGCACAGCGCGTGGGAGGTTGCCACCAGATAGAAGTTGAAGGTGCCCGGCAGGGTCCCCCCGACCAGAGTCAGGTAGGTCAGGGCCATGAGCAGCCCTGCCTGCCGCCACTGCGATGAGAGAGCCTTCAATGGTGGTCTCCCTGACAGATACTGGTCAGATCACTCGCAAGGTTCGCCCTGGCGCCCGAGAGTTGGAATGAATATCTCCGCCACCTCGTCGGCGTAGATCTGCTTCCACTCCCCCGACTCCTCCAGCATGGTGGCCATAGGGACCCCACGCTGGATCAGGACGGAATCCACGCCGTATTTCTCCAGGGGTTCGCGCCAGTCCCTGCCCAGCTGCTGGGCTTTGAGATACTCGGCGATGAACCGATCACCGTAGACATCAGCCCGCCCATCTATGAATACGGGGCGGCCCCGCCAGATCAGGTAGCCCCCCCAAGAATAGCTGTTGTAGATCCGATCCCCAATGCCCTCCCTCTCCAGATAGCCCACCGCTTCCACCGGGTACGCTTGGGCCACCGCTTCAGCGTTGCCCTCTAGAACCTGGGCGATCCTTGCTCCACAGCCGACCACAACCGCCAGCAGAATGAGCCAGTTGATGGCGATAAGCCTCCCTGAAGCCCCCGAGCCCGACCTGAGGAAGCCCGCCCATCCTCGATCCTCCAGGCAGTCCATCAACTGCCGGGCGATTATAGGACAGACCGCCACGGCGAAAAGGGGGATATGCCGTGCCGACAGGAGAGCGGCCCATGTCAACCCCACGCCTAGAACGACATCGGTTGCATCAGCTTGGCGTCGGGACAGGGCGAAGGCCAGGACCTCCAGGAGGATGAGGATGGCGAAGGGCTGATAGGCAGCCTGATGGAAATCAGGGGAGAACCACTCCTGGATGTAGGCCTGCATGGCGCCGCTCCCCAGGGTGTCGAAGGGATACAGCCACATGTGATAGCCATTGGGATTCAGCAAGGAAGCCGCCAGGCAGGCCATCCCTACCCAGGCCAGGCTGCGGATGCGCCGGGCCTCCATCGTGTGGCTGCCGACTAGCCCCAGGAGCCTGGCTCCGCCGTCGCCCAGCGCATAGATCCCTATGAGGGCCAGGCCCACCATGTAACCGCTGTGCAGGTTCACCCACAGGACCATCAACGGCGGCAAAAGCCACAGCCGATTCCCGCCGTCCCGCTTGTACTCGTCCAGCACGCACAGGAAAGCGCTCGCCAGAAGCAGCGAGAGCATCTGAGGCCGCGCGCCCCATGTAACCGCCGAAGCGATGGCCCCCAAGAGCACTAGGAAGGCGGCTACGTAAGGCTTCCCCGGACAGCGGCGGTAAACCAGCCACCAAGTCAAGGCGATAACCAGGGCGAACGCTATGATGAGCCCCGCCATGCCGCCGAAGCTGTAGAGGCCGTACATAGCCAGCTCGCTCAGCCACTCGTGGGTGATCCATTGATGCTCGGAGGCGGTATATGAGAACACATCCTGCCGGGGGATAACCCGCATCTCCCAGATATGCTGGCCCGTCCGCAGGTGCCACCAGAGGTCCGGATCGAGAGTCTCCTGGACAGCGAGGGAAGCCAGGGAGAGGAAGAGGATCGCCAGAAACAGGCGGCCCGTAGTCAGCGAACGGAGAAGCCCCTTGATTCCCGACATGGCTCCTGCGATAAGCGAAGGCTATGAAACGGCCCCCGGCGGACCGATCCCCGATCAGGTTGGGCTACACTTCCCGTCGTCGCGTCGAGGCGCCGCTAGCGCCCAGCAGACGCTCCCCCGCCAGTCTGACTACCGTGTAGTTGGCCCGCAGAACCTCCCGACGGGAGATCTTGGAGGTGCCGCGCTGGCGGTTCTCGAAGATTATCGGCACCTCCCCCATGCGGAAACCGAGCCTCTGGCACCGATAGAGAAGCTCTATGAGGAAGGAGTATCCATCAGAGAAGATACCGTCGAGATCCACAGCCTCCAGAACCGCCCGCCGATAGCACCGGAATCCCGCGGTGCAGTCGTTGGCCGTGAGACCCAACGCGATCTTGGCGGAGGCATTCGCTCCCCAGCTGAGCAGTCGCCTGCGCCAAGTACAATAGCGGGTGCCCCCTCCAGACACGTAGCGGGAACCGATGACCAGATCATACTCCCGAATCGCCGCCAGAAACTGAGGGATATGGCGAGGCTGATGGGAGAAATCGGCGTCCATGGTGATGATGTGGCGCGTATCTCCCGCCAGGGCCTCTCGAAACCCAGCTATGTGAGCCGTCCCTAGGCCCAGCTTCCCAGGACGATGAATTACGCGGATGCGGTCGTTATCCCGGCTCATGGCTTCCACGATATCCCCAGTGCCATCGGGGGAACTGTCGTCCACCACGATCACGTCCAGACCCAGTCCCAGAGCCAGGATCTCGCGAACCAGCCGCTCGATATTGGCCGCCTCGTTGTAGGTGGGGATTATGGCCACGTCTCCCATCTTGACAGGCCTCCAAGAAGTCAGATGGGCCCTATTCTACCCGCTTTTGCCCAGTCTGAAAAACGGGATACAATCACAGAAGCCCTCAGAAGGAGGGTGGCTTGAGCCTTTTGCGCGACCTCAACCCCACCCGGCGGTTTCCGATCGTCACCGTCGCCCTCATCGTGGCAACCGTGCTGGTCCTCACCGAATCAGCTGCTTTTGCCCTCCGCGGGAGCCATGGACATCTTCATCCGTGTCTCAGGGATCGTTCCCTACAACCTGACCCAAGGGGTTGATCCCTCTGCGTTTTCAACCTTGGTGACCTCACTGTTTCTCCACGGGGGGCTGATCCACATCGGCGGGCAACATGCCTTATCTGTGGATCTTCGGGAACAACATCGAGGGTTTTATGAGGTCGGTGCCTTTCATTCTCTTTTACCTCGCCGGCTACAGCGTGGTTCGGATCTCGTCCAGCGTGGCGCGCGCCCGCGGTACAAAGTTGATGAAACTAGCTAGCTTCTCACAAGAGTCGTAATCGATGCAATGGGCGCAATTGGGCAGCCCACGCTCCACACCACAAGCGCGGATCTCACACTCACTGGTGTGACCCCCCAGCCGTCCGTCAAAGGCCAGACAGCTGTCGCAAGTGACGTAGGTTGCATCAATCGTTGGCGCGTTGTACTGTTTTCGCCACTTGGTCGCGATGCGCTCCTTCGCAGCCTCATCGCTCGCCTGGGTAGCCAGACGGGCCTCGCACGTGGCACAGTCCAACCCACACACAGCGATCATCCGCTCCATTGAAAGGCCCCTTTCACCTTCTTAGAAATGCAATTCTCTCACCCCAGGGCTCGCCGTAGAGCTTCCACCGTGGGTGGTATCGAAGGGGGCTCTCCTGCATCGCGGAGAGGCGCCTGCGGATCCTTCAGGCCGTGTCCCGTGGCCAGCACCACCACCCTGTCGCTGGGCCGCACCGGCCCCTCTTCCATCAGCCGAGGTAAGATGGCCACCCCCGCAGCCCCGGTCGGCTCCGCGAAGATTCCCTCAAGCCGCGCCATATCCCGTTGAGCGCGGAGAATCTCGTCATCCGAGGCAGCCAGGGCGACTCCTCCCGAACGCCGGATGGCCTCCAGAGTGTAGGTCCCATCTTGAGGATAGGTAGTCAGGGCGTCGGCGATCCCCGAGGCCACCGTCCTGGGCCCGCCCCGCCACGGACGCACCTCATCCCAACCCTCCCGATAGGCCTGAACCACGGGGGCGCACCCCTCAGCTTGGGCCCCCACCATGGCCGGCATCCGATCCGAAAGGCCGGCTAGCATCATCTCCCGAAACCCCTTGAGGATCCCAACCAGTAAAGGCCCAGCCCCGATGGGAACCACGACCCACTCCGGCACCTGAGAACCCAGCTGGGAGAAGATCTCGTACGCTGCCGTCTTATCTCCCTCGGGACCGAATGGGTTGAGGAAAGTCGAGGTGACGTTGAAGTAGTTCATTTCCAGGGCAGCGTCCTTAACCAGCTTGTGAGCGACGGCGAAATCACCCTGGACCCTCAGCACCCGGGCGCCGTGAGCCACCATCTGGCCCATCTTCCCCACGGGGGTGCCCTCGGGCACACAGATGACGCAGAGAAACCCGGCTCGGGCGGTGTACGCGCTGGCAGAGGCGGCATTGTTGCCGCTGGAGGCCACGATGATGGCCTCCAAGCCCAGTTCCCTCGCCATCGCGACGCTCACCGTCATGGGTCGGTCTTTGAAAGACCCCGTGGGGTTCTGGGAGTCATCCTTGATGTACAGGTTGTCGATCCCATAAGCTTCCCCAAACCGCGAGGCAAACAACAATGGCGTATCTCCCTCACCCATAGAAAACGAGCCGCCCCCCTCCTTCGCCGGGAGCAACTCCCGGAAACCCCACACGCCTTCCTTGCGCCTCAACACTGCCTTGATATCCACCTCCGCGAACATGCGGTCGTAATCGTAGCCCACGTCCATGATCCCACCGCAAGTCGTACACTCCTCCAGAGCACCGATGGGAAACACCTCGCCGCAGCGAGCGCAGCGCAATCCGGTCGCGTACAAGGTTCCACCTCCTGAGGGGTCAAATTCCAGGATCGGTATCAAGCATGTACAATCTGGGGAAAGACCTCGACGCTGTGAGTCAAGACCGAGAGTCCTTCACCGGTCTCTGCGATAGGCCGCCACTGTCTCCAAGACCCGAGCCAGCTCATCCTCGGTATTGTACACGTGCGGCGCGATGCGGACCCCGCCGGCGCGGGGGGCAACCCGGATCCTCCGCTCCTCGCAGAAGGACACCAGGGCATCGGGGTCGTCCTCCTCTATGCTTATTATGCCCGAGCGGGTCCCGGGCTTCCGGGGCGAGCGCACCGCGACGCCCATCTCATCGAAGCCCTCCATAAGAAAATCCCCCAGCGAGAGGATGCGTTCCTCCACATTCTCCGGGCCCAGCTCGAAGAGGAGATCTAGGCAAGCCTCGAGGCCTAACAGGAAGGACCAGTCTATGCCCCCCGCCTCAAAGCGCCTGGCTCCCTTGGCGTAAGTATAGGGGGTATTGGAATCCACAGTGAACTCATTGGGGTAGACGAAGCTGGCCCAGCCCCTGCCTCCCACGGGATCGGCCCGATCCCACCCCATCTGGGTGGGGACTACCTCATCCACCACATCCTCGCTCACGTAGAGATACCCGTGGCCGTGAGGGGCCAAGAGCCACTTATAGGTGCCACCCGCCAAGAAGTCGATTCCGCTCTCCTTGACCTTCACCCTCATGGCACCCACCTCCTGGATGCCGTCCACCAGGACGCGGATGCCTCGCTGATGGCAGACCCGACTCAACTCCGCCAGCTGCATCCGAAAGCCGTTGTAGCTGCACACCGACCCCAGGGCTAGCACCCGCGTCCTGGGGGTCATCGCCGCCTGGAAGTCCTCAACGTAAAGACACCCATCGTCGCGGGCCCGTACCACGTCCACCTCGATGCCCTCCCTCCGGGTCATGTTGATCCACTGCCCGATGTTGGCAGGGTGTTCCAGGGTGTTAAGGATCACCCGATCTCCCGCCTTCAAGCCCAGGCCATTGGCCACGATGTCGATGCCATGAGCGGTCCCGCCGGTGAAGGCGATCTCGTCGGCCGAGGCGCTGATGAGACGGCCCATCTTCTCCCTCGTACGCTCGACGATATCCGTCCAGCCCTCCAGCTTGCGAGAGTCAGTGAAAGCCTCACGGCTCCTCCGCTCGTTCCAGGCGTTCATCGCCTCCACAGCCCGGCGTGGCTGACTGGAAATGGAAGCATGGTCCAGAAAGATCCACTCCTCGCTCACCGGGAATTCGCCTCGAAGCTGTTCCAGGGTCATCTTCCCTATCTGCACTCCATTGCGCTCGGCCATCGTTCCCTCTCCTGGCTTCCAGATGCTTCGGGCCATCCACTTTCATCATACCACGTAAGCGCCGCACCCCCCAAAGGAACGTTGCACAAGAATCCGTAGGGACCGAGGGAAGGCGGGTACGTTCGGCCCAGACTACTCCTCGAAACGCTTCAGGACCACGGAGGCGTTCTGGCCACCGAAACCGAAAGCGTTGGCAAGGGCCACATCCACCGTCAAGTCCCTGGCCACGTTAGGAACATAGTCCAGATCACACTCGGGGTCAGGGTCCTCCAGATTGATGGTGGGAGGTACGCACCCCTCCTGGATGGCCTGCACACCGACCATCACGGATAGCGCTCCCGAGGCTCCTATCATGTGTCCCACCATGGACTTCACCGAGCTGACGGCCAGTTTGGAAGCGGCTTGCCCGAAGGTGGTATGGATGGCCTTGGTCTCCGAGGGGTCGTTGAGGACGGTGCCTGTTCCATGAGCGCAGATGTAGGCCACGTCCTCCGGGGCTAGCCCTGCATCCCTGAGGGCGGTCGCCATCGCCCGAGCCGCGCCATCGCCGTCGGGGTGTGGGGCCACCACATGGTAGGCGTCAGAGGTGAAGCCATAGCCAGCCACCTCGGCCAGGATGCGTGCATCTCTGCGCTGCGCATGGTCCAGTCGCTCCATGACCAAGACGGCGCTTCCCTCGCCCAGCAGGGTGCCATCCCGCTCGGCATCAAAAGGCCGGCAGGCGCGCTCGGGCTCATCATTACGCCTGGAGAGGGCGCCTAGATTGCTGAAGCCGGCCACTCCCACCGCAGTGATGGCAGCCTCCGTACCCCCGGCGATCAACACATCGG
>SDBU01000464.1_pt1 | contig 56701 bp, 57 predicted proteins | sample 2277071 | NCBI WGS metagenome assembly SDBU01 (sample SAMN10397929, study PRJNA504765) | marine sediment metagenome | isolation source: marine sediment core GS08_GC12, 126 cmbsf | place: Arctic Ocean: Gakkel Ridge, Loki's castle | collected 2008 | reverse complement strand
GATTTTAATGATTTTACTACTTTTGCTTTATCGTGCTCATTTAGACCACAACCAAATAAAATTGAAGAAATTTTTTCCGGTAGTGAATCTGAATTAACTAAATACATAGAAAATCCAACAAGCTTTAGAAATATGGGTTGGGATCTTAGAACTTTGGGAAGAGCGACCCCTGTCGCCGGTGAATATTTGCAGATTACGAACGGGGATAGAAAAATTATAAGAATTTACAGAGATGGACAAATAGTATTTGCCGCAAGTGAAGACTTCTTTGGGCATGGAATGGAGATCGAGGAACAAGATGTGGATAAAACTTTTAAGTTTAATAGTATGGCCTCAGCTGAACTAATATCTAATTTCGTAAATTTCTCACTAGAGATAGCAAAATATTTATCTATTGATCCATCTGGGTTCATTTATAAAATCAGGATTTTCAACCCTAAGAGAAAACATCTCGAACTAACTTCTATTGGTACCTTCCGCAGTAGCTTGGGAGAACTAACTTTAGATTTTGCTGATAGAGAAATATTTTTGATAAATGAAAGCTCTTCTCCAGAGAAATTTGCCTACAGTATTTGGGCTGAGTTTAACTATCTTTTTGGAATAAGTGAAGATCATTTTTTGTATGTAGATAAAGAAAAGAAGCTAATGAATTTTGATAAATTTGCCGAAAAGCGATAAAAGTGACTCCCAAGATATTGGCATGAGAACAATTCTGCATATTACGATGGAAAATGGATCAAAGAGAGTCTACTTCCAGACAAACTTATGAATTAAAAAAAGGGAGGTTCGGCTACTTATTTTTTGGACTTATATGAAGACTATGAAAAAGTTACTTAAGAATAAAATATTAGAATACTGGCTTTTAGGATTTAAACTACTGCTCGGATTTTTTGCAATGTTTATCCAAAGCATCTTTGTATATTACGTGTACTTTATACTCGACGTCGTTAATTCTTTCAGAGAGAAACGCCAAGAAGAAAAAAACAGAGACTTGACCACTGGAAATTTTGAACAGTTAAAAAAGAATATGAATAAGATGGCCAAATCTCAGCAAAAATCCGAGCGAGATCGAGAGATAAAAGAAAACTCACTAAAACTATTGAACAAATTGATAGCTGAAGGACTAATTAAAGAAAAAGATCTATTATCCTTAACGGGTACCTCCGGGTATTTCCAATTATTTGTATATAGCGCGTCGTTAAGTAGATTGGCTAAACCTTTAGGTCTCGATACTCCTAAACGTCAGTATCCTATCTTTTTAGAAAAACTTGGGTTTGCAAGACTAGGTAAGGCTTCAACGCTTTTTTTGATAAACAAGAGCCGGTTGGATGATGAAAAATTAAAAAAAATTGAAAACCTGAAAAAGTTTTTAGCTCATCATTTCAGTAAAATTAGAGCAAAAGAGTGGAGAGATTTCTTAGGTCAGGTAAAAGAAGTGAACAAAAAAGAACTATTACGACTTTCAAGTAAAAGTTATAAAGAATGGGGATACTTAAAATATAATTTTCTTCTTACCGAAACTAATATGAACCCAACTAACGTAGGATTTGTGGATAACGAATATATGGGACTTGGCGTAGTGTCAAAAATTGAAGCCATTAATGAGCAATTACTGGAAAGGGTCGCCTTGGGCAAGGTCAAAGCGAACAAACAACTCAAAATTAAAATCAGAAAAATCATGGAGAAAATGGACATATCCCTATTACTAGATGGAATTGTAAAAGCGGACAGGGATGAAGTTGATTTAAAACAAGATATTATCAAGGAAAATTTAGGTGTAGAGAATGTCATAGATTTTTATAAAGTCAATGTGGCCGATCTTGCTTCGGAGTTGGTTGGAATCGGATTGGATAAAAAGAAATCAAACAAAATTGCAAAGCAAATTATAAAAACAACGAAGGTATACAAAAACGCATTGACAGAACTAAATATTACTATCTAACTAAACGGTTAGCTTATCAGGTAGTTTTTTCATCACTAGAGCTTATGAATTTCACTTTCACTTTTGGTCTCTTTGGGTATTTTTTGAAGAACTCTTTGTTTTCTTTTACTAAATAAACAGTGCAATAGGTCGTTCCATCTTTTCTTTTAAGATCTCTACCCTTAAGTGAACCTTCTCTTCGAAGCTTACCTCTTGTTGCGGGGTGCAAGCTATAATCTGAGTGTAATTGCCACTCCTTAATCCACACCTTATCGTCATTATCATATTTCAGCGGAGGAACAACTCCTTCCTGAATGTTTCTCCAACAATCTCTACATCTCAGTCCGTCTAAATTCCACCAAATGTCGTTCCCAGGAATATTTTCTCTGCAAATACCACAAGTATATGGTCCTTCTGTGGATTCAAGAAAAAATCCTTCTACTTTCTCTTTTTTAAGCCTCAGTTTCCTGCGATGCTCTATCTGAGCTTGTTTGTAGAGAATTCCAAAGAAGCCCACCAATCTTTCACCTTGCTCCCTCGCTTCTGCATCAGTTAAATCTTGTCCATATTCCTCCTTGAAGATTTTCTTGAATTCTTGAACTGACTTGTCTGATAAAGACATATTTTTTACTAAATCAAAATCCAAGGAAACAGGCGATTGGAGCAGTTCGTTTTCTTCTAAATCTGAAAAATGTCAATTACCTTTTTCATTTTTCTTTCTTAAGATTTTTGTTTTTTTTATTATTCTATCAAGAACTTTCTCATATTCTTTTAGTTCTTCCAGTGGGACATGCAATCTGTTGATTGGAAAATCAGAAGGACTATGAAGAGGCATAAAATGAGTAGCTGACATAAAACTGTCGGTGCGAGGACCTGCTATACGAGTCAAAATCTTTTCAAATTTTTTTAAGCTGCCTACAGGTATATTTTGCAATTTGTCTATGGGTGAAATATCAGAAAGAAAAAGAGATGAAGTTAAAACATTTGATAAGTTGATAGATTTTCGTGGTGATCCAGCTATTTCTGTCAATATTTCCCTGAACTTTTCTAATTCTTTAATGGGAACATTAAGATCAGAACTTATTTGATTAAGAAGCTCAGATATGTTTTTGTTAATCTCTTTTTTAATATTTTCAAAGAAGGAAACTTGCTCCTCTTTATTCATTTCAATATCCAGGTATTCAAGTCGTGCTCCATAACTAATCGGTTGGTCTAAAACGAGAGCAAGTCTTTCTAGATGATAAATTTCTGAATCTTTTGTCATGTTACGCAATATCTTGCGTTCAGATTCTTTCAGTTCTTGATTAGTGATAAAAATAATTCCATCTGCTTTGTTTCTCTTGATTCCAACTTGGTCATCCTTGAGTTTACTTTTTATAGCCGTAAAACTCTTGATTTTTCTAGGAAAGTACACGGCAACAATATACTTTTTATTCTCCTTTTTGCATATTAAGTCTTTAATTCCATCTGCACCACCCAATGGATGTATGGGGTTAATAGATTTGTAACCCTCTACATTTAATATGTGGCCAGCTAATCTTTCAGATGCTTTTTGACCCTTGGTCCAAGATTGTAATCTGTGCCAAGTTTCATCACCTTCTCGCCTTTTATTTATTGTCATATATTTATTTTTCTAGTTTCCTTACTTCTTTTCTATAAGCAGAGTAATCATCAAGCCTACCAAAAAGCTTGCTTGAGTTGTCCTTAATCTTTTTCGACAACTTATCAAATTGTCTTTCAACAATACTTACCATTCTTCTATGCGCTTACCCTTAGCCTAAATTGTTTACCTCTTAAATACCTGTTCTTGCCGGGCTCAAGTGTAAGTTTCACTATAGATTCTTTAGGTATTTTGTAATGCTTGGCAAAAGCTTTTTTCAATTTATTTTTAAGTCTATTTTTATCTTTTTCCGTTGTGTAAAAACAGAGATGGTTATGATGAGCAGCACCCCAAGGAAAAATCGTATAGATACGGCTAAATGTACCTTCTTTTGTTTCGTGTGTGGCATGACTTGAGGGTTCATCAATATCTATAAAAAAAACGCCCTTAATATATTGGAAATACTTCAAGATAATACTTGCGGCTATCGAATCAAAACCGCCACCAGAATACCGTACGTTGCTTGGTATAGGAAATTGGTTCGGATACCTTTCAACTTCATCAAATTTGGAGGGATGAGCAATGTCACCATACTCTGATCTTTCTTCCCAGAGCCCTAGAATCCGCTTTTCTTCTTGTGGGGTAATTCCAATTTTACTTCCGGCTTCTTCCAGTCTCTGTTTGAACGTATCTTTTTTAGATAGAGAATTGACTATAATCTCGATTGACTTAAAATGGTCAAGCGCAATTTTTTCCCTGCTGTCTAAAACAAAGTATCCGATTGATGATCGGTAAAGATATTTCAGGGCTCTCTCAAGCGTTTCGTCATGGAAGTTATAAATATCATCCAAAAATTTTCCAGTACCTGAATTCCTCCACTTGGTAAACTCCGGCCTGTTGGGTAAATACATATGCCCGCTTTCTACTTTAAAGTCGATATCGGACTCCTTGCCCTTTTTATCAAGTAGGTAAATTTTGTTAACTTGGTAAATGTATGGCTCAAAATTTCCACGATTTCTACCAAATTTTCTCTTTATATCTTCTAAACAAGCCAAGGAGAGAAATCTACAAACTCGATCTATTTCTTTGATTGCTCCACCGAGTGCATCTCCAGGCTTATCTTCTTCAATATCATAAACAAGCACGTACTCCGACTTAATCCGCACGGGGTCAACATAACGAAGCGAAGTTACGTACGTTTTATAGTAATCAACATCTTCCCCCTCTGAAAAAACACTCTGTACAGGAGAAAATCCTCTCCGCTTTTGCTCATCAAAGCTCATTTTCTTGATCTCACACTCAAACACTTTCCCTTTAGGAAGTGTCTCACCATGAATTAAGGCGTAGATTCTATACTTAGACATACCTTTTATGATTTTTCCGATAATAATTCCTTTATGAAATTGCTAATTTGTTTTACATCCTTCAGCATTTCACTACTAATAGACAAGCCGTCACTCGAATAGACCATTTCATCCTCAACATCAGGATATTTCAGCAAAGAATATTTATTGATACTCTCTAGTTGTGCTCTAAAATTATTGAAGTCTTTATTGTCTTTGACACACTCATCAAGTATTTTTATAAGATCGTGGCTTAATTTTTTGAACTCACTCAAAATCTGCTTACCCGACAGTCCGGGATAATGTTTAGGTGAATTCCAGAAAAGAAAAGCTTTTAAGTATTTCTCTATCGCTTGAGCGCATAGAAAAGCGGCTTGATTCATAAAGTCGTAGTCTCTATCTTGAATGTTAAAAAGTGCAACTGCCGCTTTGTAATCGATATCCCCATATTGAACAAACTTTTTTGCGTAATTCACATTAGGTGGTTTGTCACCTCGTTTATATTTATCATGAGTCTTTCCCGTTTTTCTCAATCCAAACAGCTCTCTTACCTTAATGTTTTCTCGAACATTGATCTCAATAAAATTATGTCCACAAGAAAGAAGGTTTTTAACACCCTTTTCTATTGGGCTTGAATTAACAACGACTTTATCCTCATTACACGTTGAGCAATATTTTTTATTCATAACTGTTATTCCCACGAAACTGGTTCTAACTTCTGGTTAATCTCCTTCATTTCGCCGTACCATAACTTAAACTGCTTTTTAATTCTTTTTTTAGTTTCTAAATCACGGACCACTTTATATGTCTCAAGAATTTCTTTTGGGCTACCCACAAAAGAGCCAAGCTTCCAAAGACGTACTAACTTTTTAACTAAAATTTCTAGCTTCTCAGGCTTATGTTTTGCAATCTCTCTTAACACCTTTCCAGTTTTCGTTGTCAGCCAAAAATCTCTCGCTTTTTCTTTTGTATTGGTTTCCTTATTAACGTTTCTTAATAGAGTTTCAAACCAAACAATACAAACGTCGGGCCACTTTTCAATCTGGTCTTCAACAATCCTAAAAAGGCTTCCATGAATTCTCTTATGGTATGGCTGTCTTACAAAAAGGTCGACCCAGTCTTTTAAGTTACCAAACTCGTCAGGATTTTCATTGAGAAGCTTCCAAAAATTCCAGGCAATACTTCCTTGTAAGTTTACATACTTTTTCCGCTTACTCGTTATGATTTTTTCTAATCTTCTTTTTAATGGCTCGGGCTTAAATTCTTTTTTATCTGTACCGTCAGGATTCTTGTAGTGTTTTTTCCTAAAAATTGCAAAATAAATAAAGAGGGGTGCAGATTCATCTGAATCTTTTAAATTATCAACAACTGCTAAAGCCTCATTTGTATCTAAGTCTTTGAAGTAATAGAAGACATGAGTTAACCACTTAGCAATAGCTGGATATTTTGAGTAGTTTCGTAATAAATCAAAAACAACCGTACGAAATTCTTGGTATGTTTTAGGGTTTTGTTCTTCCACCCATTTTCTCCGCGACGCAATTTCAACAAGTGGGATTAGTGCTTGCAATTTAATATAGAGATTTTTATATCGTAGTAACTGCTTAGTGTACTCAAACGCTTTAAGGATGTAATTCTTCCTTGCAGCTAATTTTTGAATTGACCATGCAAGGTGACCACGAACAGTAGCAATAATATTTGGATCTCCTCCATCAACAATTTCCTGATGATAATTAAATTTAGGATCGCCTTTGTATTTTTCTGGATCTTCTGGATCTGGATCGTCAATAAATTTATCGATAAGCCATATTGCGTCGTCAAATCTCTCTTGCTCTACGAGCCATTCCCCAAGTCTAGTCATCTCAATCCTCACAGATTCATCGTCAAAAACTTGATAGGGCTTTTTCGTTTTAAGAAAGGTTTTTAATGCAAGAAATAATTTGTTTTTATGCTCGTCACTAATCTTCCCTAAAGAGCTAAACCATTTTTGAAGAAGATTTGCATTGGTTGGGTTATCTATTAACTTCTTTGAGTTATATTGTTCAATAAATTGTCTAGTTAGCAGCCGCTCGTGAGTAAACTTTCCCTCTTTGTTTTCAATCTGGAGCCAAATTTCATCAATATTTTGGTAAGTAAGTAATTCATCATATGCGTATCTTAGCGCTCTAAAAACTTCATCTATACGCCACAATAGAAGGTATTTATTTACTAACAGAAGTATTCTTTTTTTTACAATTTTCTTGGGAGGTCGGTAGCTTAATTGAATATTTGCGGCTCTTAATTTCTCATGTATGTTCTCATGTATGGTCTGGGCAGCATCAAAAGAACCTCCGGGTCCGTGTGAGCCAAAAACGATAGTACCCCCTTCATTACTAACCTTTTTTATCTCAAACTCTCTACTAAAAACACTTATGCTTTCCTGACCGCTAATGACGGCTTCTAAAATATCTTCTGCTGCTTCTTCAAATCTTTTACTTTCAGTAGGAGACTTAAAAATAGGCGGGGTATTAAGTAAGTAGAGCCCCCTAACCTTATTGATTTTAGGATTGTTATTAATTGCCTTCTTTAATTTATTTACAATTTTTCCCCATTGAGCAGATTGTCTATTTGATTCAATATCATGAATCTCTTTCACTTCGATTAACCATTTCAATTCTGGTACATAGTAATCTGGTCTCTTTACGTTTTCTTCGCTGATCGTTGCGAATCTTATTTGCTTACGAATGTATTTTCGACCAATAAAATCTAAAAAGGGCAGTATCGCCGTATCTTCTCTCTTTGGACCTTTTTTAACCTTTATAATTTCAGTCATCACTCCTCCTTATAACTAATCCCCCTCAGTTTTAGTTCTAGATATGGTTTCAATCTTGCTCCATTTATTAAAAACACATTTCTAAAGCCAACATTTGCTTTCTTAAAAAACTCTTTTGCTCCACCGATGAATTCTCCATCCGTCACAACATAAACGGCATCTAAAAATTTCGAAGGATCTATTGAGAATTCATGTCCAAAAGCTACAGATAATTGACCTAGAATTTCACTTAAGTCTGGACCGCTAATATCTCCTGCCTTGACTTGGATTCCGTACTTTCTTTTACGACCGAACGCATCTTCGAAGTCAAACACAATGTCAATGCCAAATTCATAAACACCGTGATTAAACTCAGCGTTGATAACGCCATCGGTCTTTTTCAACGCTTCTAAAATTTGTTTTCTTAGTTTTTTTTCATTTGTTTCAGTTAGTTTTTTCATAGGTGTATTAACATTTAAGATAAGCCCAGGTTATCCATTTCTCTAAAATCCTTCCTGAAAGTTCAACAAAATTTGCATCCCTGCTGTTCATAGGATTTTTAGAACCGTGGAAAAGATTGCAGCGAATTTGATAAATAAACTTGATAACCTCATCAAAGTTTTCTGTGTTGTTTAAGTAAACTTTCTTTCCTCTGTGATTAGGGCGCATATCTTCTATTGGAGAAAGATTTTTAAGATTAGACAGCCAAGATTTAGTAAGTGAAGATTGAATATCTGACCATTTACTTTTTAGACAGTTGTCATTTTCCAAAAACCATTTAATTCTTTCGGCATCACTATCTTTGCCAGACTCAGCAGTAATCCAAGCGTCAAAACATATGTAAAAGAAGAAAAATTTAATAAACGGGTCACTTTCTCGTTGTCCCTTAAGCTTCCACCATCCGATTAATGCTTTTATATTTTCATTCATGTTTACCCTCAACGATTGCAATCTCCTGCGGCGTAAGGCCGTAGAGTTTATAAACTAATTTGTCAATTTGTTTACCATAAATTTTGCATGTCCATTTCTATGGTATGTTGCTTTGGCCACAATTCTGTCAAAAATACTTTGGAGCCTGTCCTACTTAGGAATTTAATAAGCTTGTAAGAATTATTGTCTGTCTTTAGTTGTTGGCTTATCTTTTTTGTTTTAAGGCCGATATTTTTAAGTTCTTCTATCTCAACGGGTTGCAGGTTTTCGTCAGCTTCAGGAATTACTATCAATCCAACTTCTCCTGGTCGACTTCTCTGAATTAATTTATTTATATAGCTCACTAACTCTTGTTCAAAATTCTGCTTTATGTTTTTCCCAAATCGTTTTAATTGAATTCCCCAACCAATTTTTGGTTTTGAAGAAACAGTCCCTTTAACAAGAATAAAATCTAAGGGCGTGTCTTCCCTCCTCCTGTTTTCTATAACTTCTTTAACGTTGCCTATGTTTGCCGGATCAAAGTTTGGGTCCGTCTTGCTTAATTCCTCTTTGAGCTCAAAGGCAACACAGTATGGGCTATTTGAATTTTTTTCATAAAGCCTTTTGATCCAAATACTGATTGCCAACTCATAATCTTTCGAATTATGGCCATGACCATGAAGCTTCAAATATTCTATAATTGGTACTTCTTCAAAATATATAACGGGGAATTTAGTCATGATTTTGTATTATCCTCCACAATCTTAATCTCTTTTGTGGTGAGATCGTAGAGCTTGTAGACTTTACTATCTAATTTACTCTCCGCTTCTTTTAATTCTTTTTTTAACCTAGCCCATTCATCAGAATGTCGTGGAGTCTTTTTTAATTCATCATATAAATTGAGTACATTGTCAACCAATTCGACAATATCTTTTTGCTGAGCTTTATTGGCTTTAATAATTGGCATATTGCCCACTACATTAGGAAAATATTCAAAAGAATCGCGCCCCGTGATCTTGGCCATCTTTTTATACCTAAAATCAAGTAGCTTAGAATTAAGTAAACCTAGAATATATTTTAAACCGTAATTTTTATCTTTCTGGAAAACTACGGTTGTGTCAGTAAGACCTAAAAATCGACCATCTCTATCATGTGCGAAATTGTTACCGTTGCTGCGGTACGGAGAAATTAACTTAGGCTTATCATATAACTCTTTATGCATTGGAAAGGAATATCTCCACCAAGCTATATCTCCACGTTTAAACGCAGCACGATCTTTAAGTTTCTTGATATTATGTTTTAAGTGTTTCTGTATTGCTTCAGGTAGTTCTTTGAACTTCCCCACATCCTCAATATATAGAAGAAAGTCGTTTCTAGAATTCAAGCGATATCTTTTAATCTCAGAATTTCTAATTCTTTTCCTAAACCATTTTTTACTTACACCTAATTCTTTGACTCCTCGCTCTGTAAAAGTAAATACTTCATTAGCTGCAGTTTGCATTCCGCTCCCTACGTGATAAATTTTTTTGAGAATCGTCGACTTTTTATCAATATTTGAAATTAATTTATCTATGTTTTTACTAGCAAAATTCCAAGAAGATTCACTAAGTTTTACCTGGGGATAGCTTAAGATTTCTGTTTTGCTTTCATCCTGTTGCAAATTGTGCAAAGAATTCAGTTTTCCACTCCATCCAGATATTCTTGTGTATTTTATTTTGTTATTTCTGGTCTTGGTTTTTTGTAAAACGATAATCGCCGTTGCAATACCTGCTTCTTCGAATACGGGGTAGCTCCCAAAGTCCAATATTTCTATAATTCTTGTATTCTTAAGAATGAACTTTCTTAATTTTTTTGCTTTTTGAGCTTCAAGAAATGACCTTGATACAATAAAACCTAAAACTCCGCCAGGCTTTAGTAAATATAAAGACCTATAAATAAAATAGAACAATATATCGCTTTTATCCTGCCAAATATCTTCATAGAATTCGTTTAAATATTTCGTAAAAGGGGAATTCGCTCCAAAAGTTTCAACGTTAAAATATGGAGGGTTGCCGACTATAACATCAAATCCTCCTTTATCCATAACCGAAGAAAACTCTTTGTTCCAAACGAATGGCTTATCTGTTACTTTTTTATCCTCAATCAAAGAATTTCCATTTTTTATATTTTCACCAAGCATAGGAAGTTTCTTGTTAGGCTCAAGAGCTTTCAAGAGTAAATTGAGTCTTGCGATTTCTACTGCTTGGGGATCTAAATCAACTCCGTAAATATTGGTAGTTAGAATTCGATACTTCCTAAGCGCAGCCTGAATTCCATCTATACTACCTCTTTCCTTCTTAGCCTTTTCATTCAAAATATCAAAAGCTTTTATTAAAAATGAACCGCTACCACATGCAGGATCAAGAACCTTAATATTTTCTGTTTCCGTGAGGCTTTTTTCTTCTAGTACCTTTCCTAAAGTATTCTGAACTATGTAATCAACAATATAAGTAGGAGTATAGTAAATACCCTGCTTTTTTCTTTTACTTTTAGTTCCTTCCCTGCCTTGAACGTATCCCAAATACTGCTCATATACATTTCCCAGAACATCAGCATTAATTGCATCAAAGCGATATTTAACGCCTTCCTCCTTTTCGCCGTATAGTTGTGGAATAATTTTTTTGAAAGGATCGCCCTCTGTTTCTAGATCCTCACAAATATGTTTCCGAAAAAGGTTGCTGTTATATTTCTTATCGAAGTCCCTAAAAATTGGAGTTAGTAATTTTATGAAGTTCTGCGGCTCATTGTCTCTGGCTTCCCATTTTTTAAATTGTTGCCACAGAACTTTATCTTCGATTCGTCTATCTTCAACAACTCTGATAAAAATAAGTCTGTCGAGTATTCGCTGAACCGCCTCTTCTAAATCAGATTCGGCGATGCCCTTATTCCACTGTTTTAAGTTATCCGTCAATATATCTCTCCACTTAACGAGATCCTCTGCCAATTTTTCATTAACACTGACTCTTTTGGCAGTAATACCCCACTTTTTGGCGTGCTCGTTCAGTTCGCCTTTTTCAATGCTCTCTCTTGATAAAAGCCAGAGATCCTCAAACCTTTTGAGGTACTCGGTGTAATCAAAAGCCAAGTTTGGCCTTGGACTATCTACCTTCCAGTCGGAATTAAATAGTTTTAATCCTTCAAAGTCGGTCAAAACTACCCAGCTAATGCCCTTGTTCCAGCCATATTCAATGGCTTGGTGTGCCCATTTATCTTTGTCAAGGTCTTCTGGGATTGCTTTAGCCTCAAGAAGAAATTGGGTTAAATTGTTAAGCCTGAAAGAGTAGTCAATACGGCCGGAAATTGTTGTTTCTTCCTCAACGACTTCGTTAGTGGAAAAATCGTTGTATACATCCCAACCGAGGGCATGAAACAAGGGAAGAATAAAATCTTTTCGGGTATTAGCCTCGTTGTATTTTTTGAGCTGGGAAGCAGAAAGATTGTCAAATTTTTTGACTAACCTCTCAATTTTCTTCTTGGCTTCTGTTTTGCTCATCATTCTGGCCGTATTTTATCATTTTAGCCTTCTAGTTAGTAGATAACCAAGAAGTTTTCATAAACTCCACACAAATCTCACGAAATCTTGACAAATCTAATATGTCCCTTGTTTTCGGCAATTTCGGTCTTGACAAGTTTATAGAAACTTTGTATTATGATGAAGATTGGCCTCCGCTCAGGGGTCGTAAAATTTGTAATAGGAAATTTGAAACGGGAAACGGGAAATATAAACCGCCCCGTTTTTTTATTGGGGCAATGAAAAAACAAGTAAGTAAACATAGTTATGGATACGCGAAAAGACAAGTTGGATATTCAATATGTCCCAATAAACTCGCTAAGGAAAGCTAGTTATAATCCTCGTCGCTGGACTGATGAACAAATTAATCAACTCAAAGACAGCCTAAGAAATTTCGACTTCGTTGAGCCTTTAGTAGTTAACTCTGCTGAAAATAGGAAACAGATTGTTATCGGAGGCCACTTTAGGTTAGCAATTGCCAAAAAGCTCGGGTATAGGGAAGTCCCAGTAGTTTTTGTGAATATTTCTGACGAGAATAAAGAAAAAGAATTGAATCTTCGTTTGAACAAAAACGTTGGAGAGTTTGATTTCAGTCTACTGGCTGAGTTTGATGAGTCCTTTCTCTCGGACGTTGGGTTCTCCAGTGAAGAGTTGGATGAAATCTTTAATATAGATCTTGAACCTGAAATGTTCGATTTGAAGAAAGAACTTGAAAAGTTAGAAATTTACGGAATAAAAGTCCAAAAAGGAGATGTTTATGCGCTGGGAGACTCAAAATTGATGTGTGGCGATTCTACCGTAAAAGCCGATGTGCTAAAACTCATGGATGGTGAAAAAGCCGACATGTGTTTTACAGATCCTCCCTATCTGCTGAGTTATTTGAAAGGTGGCAAAAGACACGGAAAGGCTACTACAGGGTTTGGAGTTAAAAAGAACAGGCGCTATTTAGAAACTGATGTTCTACCACCTGACTTTACTGAAAAATGGATGGCTAATATCCATAAAGTTTCGAGGGACGACTTCCACATTATCGTTTATGAAAATTGGAAAAATATAAGAACTATTTGGGGAGAGATGGAGAAGTATTGGAGAGTAAGAAACATGCTCGTTTGGCACCTTCCAAACCGTACCCAAGGCTTCGCAGCTAAGTATAAGTTCTTCTCAAAATACGATATCGCTATGGTAGGGAGTAGTGAAAACGCGTGCGGCTTAAATATGGCTGAGGAAAAAGAGTTGTTGCAAAACGAGTACGAAACCGCTCTGTATGCAACTGGCAGAAAACCCCATTGGGAAGGGTATGAAAAAGGCAAAAAGATTTGCCCCACGGATTTTATTAAGTTCAAAGCCTCTGATGAGAAAAGTTCAGGACAAGGAGTGGTTTTCGGTACAAAACCAACAGAAATATTGACTCCATATATAAAAGTCCTCACTAAACGTGGTGACCTCATTGTTGAGCCTTTTGGTGGCAGCGGAAGTACTTTGATTGCAGCAGAAAAAATGAAAAGGCGTTGTTACGTAGTGGAAAAATCGGCAGTCTACTGCGAAGTCATCAAGAAACGTTGGGAGAAATTAAGTGGCAAAAAAGCAAGGAAAATCTCATGAGTACTGCAATTGTAAAACGACAAGAAAAAGACAAAAGGTTATTGTTAGAGAAACTTAAAAATACTCCGATAATCCAAGTAGCTTGCCAACAGGTGGGAATGGGTAGAGCTACATATTATCGATGGAGAAAGAGAGATAAGGAATTTGCTAGCAAAGCTGATGAAGCTTTATTTGATGGTAGGGCTTTTGTCAACGACATGGCCGAATCGCAATTAATTTCTGCCATAAAAGGCAACAATTTAGGCGCAATAATCTTTTGGCTCCGGAGCCACCATCCATCATATTCTCCCAAAATAGAAGTGGATGCCAAATTTAAAATAGAAAAAGAAATTTTGACGCCTGAACAGGAGTTATTAGTTAAAAAGGCATTAAAGCTGGCTGGATTATTAACTGTGGGTCAAAAAGAAGAGAAAAAATGACTTTAAAGAAAGAGTTATCAAAAAAACAACTTGATGCAATAAGGAAAAGCAGGAATGTTAGAAGAAGTTTAGCTTTTGACAACCACCTTCTTTTTTTCTCGATATATCTTTATCGTTACATCGAATATTCTTTCGCTCCATTCCATTACAAAATGTTTGAAGTTACACAAGATAACAACATCCAATTTGCTGTGTTGTCGGCTTTCAGAGACTCAGGTAAGTCAACCATCTTTACAACATCCCTCCCTATTTGGGCAATAGTGGGAATTTTAAAAAAGAAATTTGTTGTTATAGCAAGTCAAACTCAAGCTCAAGCTAAAAAACACCTTTCAAATATAAAAAAAGAGCTTGAAAACAATCAGTTGCTAAAGGACGATATCGGACCATTCAAAGAGGAAAGCACTCAATGGACATCAGATACAATAGTACTTTCAAAATATGACGCAAGGATAATGGCAGTCTCAACAGAACAGAGTATTAGAGGGATAAGGCATGGCCAGCACAGACCGGATTTGATAATTTGTGACGATGTTGAGGACTCAAACAGCGTTAAAACTAAGGAGCTGAGGGATAAAACTTGGGACTGGCTCAATAGCGAAGTTATACCAACAGGCAGCAAAAATACCAAAATTATAGTTGTTGGCAACCTTCTTCATGAAGATAGCCTAATCATGAGATTAAAAAAGGCAGGCGCTAAATATTTTGAGGTTGCTCTATTTGATGACGACAAAAATATCGCATGGCCAGGAAAATTTCCAACATGGCAAGATATAGAAAAATTAAAAGCGACTGTTCTTTCAGAAGAAGCGTGGTTTAGGGAATATCTTCTTAAAATAATTTCGGACAAAGATAGGGCGGTGCAACAAGAATGGCTTCATTTTTACGAAAAACTCCCAGTAACAAGCGAATCTGTACAATATCTATTTAAAGTAACAGCCGTTGACCCGGCTATATCAGAAAAAGATTATGCCAGCAATACAGCTATTCTATCTGCAGAGGCCTGGTTGATAGACGGAGAAGTAACTATCTTTATACTTCCTAACCCGATAAATAAGAAGATGAGTCATCCGACTACAGTAGATACATTAAAACTGATTTCTGATACTTGTTTAAAAGAGGGAAAGCCAACAGAAATAATAGTAGAGTCAGTAGGTTATATTAAAGCCTTAGTTCAAGACTTGGAGCATCAGGGGTATCCAGCCAAAGAAGAAAAAATAAGGGGAGATAAAAGGCACCGATTATCTCTCACAACTTCTTGGCTTAAAAATGCGAGAGTCCTTTTTCCCAGAAAGGGTGCTGAACAATTGATTGAGCAAATTACCGGGCTTGGTATAGAAAACTACGATGATTTAGCTGATGCATTTTCGCTATTGGTTTTATATGTTATGGGGAAAACAACTGGTAAAGACGATGACGACCCCGACAGCATAAGTGGTCCAGCCTCCTTGGGTATATCAGAAATGGGTATGGATAAAATCTGGGATATGGAATTTTAAACTAGTTTTTGCTCAAGTATTCTACCCCCTTTTTGAAGCTATCTATTGAAAAATTATCGAAAGACCACTTTGCAAATTTACCATAATTAGTATCAGAGGTATCAGTAACTTCGACTCCTTTGAACGTTTTTTCAAGAACCGTTTTTAACTTAATTCTGTTTTCTTTATTCCAGTACTTACTGTCGTACCAAAAATTTATGACATTACTGTCTATTCCAGATGGGTCTTGGTGGATAGAGATTGTGAATTTACAATCGTGTCCTTGGATATAAAAATTCAAATATTTTGGGGTTTTGCTAGCGGCAACATTTTCATAAGGTGACTCATTTTTTATCTTGTTAAAGAAATCTAGCAGTTTCTCCATCTTCTTGCCATAACCACTCTTTTGATAAGAAGCAATAAACTCTTCATCGGATAAGATCTTTTTGCTGTGGGATGTTTTTGAAACATCCTTTTTAACCTGTGCCCCAAATAGTTTGGGGATTGTGATATCAAACTCTTCGTGCTTGTAGTACTCAAGTTCGACTGCATAAATATCAAATTCGCTGTTTTGATTTAAGAAAACTATTAAGTCTTTGAGAGCCTGGTGAAGGCTATCCATTAAAATCACGAATTTAAACTTGCCGGATTGAAGATTGAGTTTTATTGATTCGAGAAGCTCGTCAACTTCTGCCTCTTCAAATCCAAAAAACTCGGCTATTCTTGCTTGGATATTCCCTTGTTCCTGTTTTTCTAATCCTTTATTAACCTCAAGTAAGAATTCGTCAAAAGATCGATAGTTTGACCAAAGGGAGGCTCCATAATCCAAAACCTGTGCAACAACTTGCCTTTTGTCTTGGTTTTTATAAAGTTTTGTTTCAATAAGATAGATTTCCCCATCTTCATCTATGCCAAGAGCATCAATTGAACCGCTTTCTGTTGGAAACTCGCGGACCAGTACAAGAAGTTTTATATCTTCTTTTATTTCATAAAGGGGGATTGCATCAGGATTTTTGTGGATGTAGTCTTGCAGGTTATTCTCAAGACCAAAAGGGGTTCTTTCGAGCTTTTTTGACTCTTTGCCGTCTTTGCTAATTATCAAGGTCATAGTTTATTTTGATGCTAACTCAAGGTTAGCACAAAGTAAAGCTTAATCTGAAGCTAAATGCTAACCCTCACTTAGTGGACTATCTTACGTGGGCTTTCGACAATAAGCCCAATGAGAAAGAACGCGCGATTACCAAAGATTTTAGGAAAAAGGATAAAGAAAAAAAGAAAAGAGCTTGAGATGACCCAGGAAGATGTTGCTTATAAAATTGGAATAAGCAGGGCCTATATGGGATATATTGAACAAGGCAGAAATGTCCCCTCTATTGAAATTCTTGAGAAAATCTCCAAGGTTTTGAAAATTAATCTAAGTGATTTGTTTGAGTAAATTCTGAGTCTGGACTTCCCGACCCCTTACGGTATCCTTCCCCCTGGTGGAAACTGCAAGCCCAATAAACTACTGCCTCTACGCACGAAAATCATCCGAAAGCGATGAAAGGCAAGCGATGAGTATTGACTCCCAAATCAAAGAGATGAGTGAGCTTGCAAAAAAGGAGAACCTAGTAATCAAGAATATCTGCAAAGAAAGCCATTCAGCCAAAACATCTGGAGCCAGACCAATATTCATGCAACTTTTAGCCGATATAAAGAATGGACAATACGAGGGGATTCTTACCTGGGCACCGGATAGGTTAAGTCGAAACGCGGGAGATTTGGGAGTGCTTGTCGATCTTATGGACCAAGAGAAATTGCTTCAAATTAGAACTTACTCCCAAGTATTTTCCAATAACCCTAATGAGAAATTTCTTCTGATGATTCTCTGCTCCCAGGCGAAATTAGAAAATGATCAAAAAGGTATAAATGTAAAGCGTGGAATTAGGGCAAAGTGTGAGATGGGATGGCGACCTGGCATGCCTCCCCTTGGATATTTCAACAGATCATTTGCTGGAACAAAAGATATTGTTATCGATCCAGAGCGAGGAGATTTTATTACTGAAATGTTTAAAAGAGTTTCTGAGAATGGTGATAGTGGAAGAAAAATTAAGAGCTGGTTTGATGATGTTGGTATGACCACACGAGCAAATAAGAAAGTAGCATTAAGTCAGATTTACCAAATGCTAAAGAACCCCTTTTATTATGGTGAATTTGAGTATCCTATCGGAAATGGAATTTGGTATAAAGGAGCACACAAACCTTTGGTTGGTAAGAAATTATTTGACCATGTTCAAAAAAAGCTGATTGTTCCACCAAAGGCAAAATGGGGCAGTAGAAACATTTTATTTCGAGGAGTATTTAAATGTGCACGATGTCAAAGTGCGATAGCAGGAGTTGAGAAATTCAGAATGAGAAAAGTTGGAGCACCAAGGCGACATGTTTATTATTATTGTTCGAAAACGAAGGATCCCAACTGTCAAGAAAGACCAGTAAAAGAAAAAAGGTTAATTGGAGCAATAATTGGTTATACCAACTTCATGAATATTGCACATTCTCACACATTTAAACTGTCAAGAAATGTATTACAAGGAATGGAATCATACAGAAAAATACAAGAGCAAGTGTTACTAGTGCAAAACATAAATCCAAATTCAGTATCATTAAAACTTACGGATTATGTTAAACATGTTCTTGCGGAAGGGTCAGATCAAGAAAAACTAGAGATAGTTAAAATATTTGGAAAACAGCTATATATTCACAACAAAGAAGTCTGTTCAACCCCAATAAAATAGAAATTTTTCCTAGTATTTAATAGCTATTTCTGATGCGGCCAAGTTGGATGTTCTAGTAACCCATGTTTCTGGAAAATCCCGAAAACTTTGCTAAATCCTTGATTTGTATCCAAAACATTCGTACCACTTCAATTTCTTACTATAACAATCCGTTTAGCTGTAAACCTACGATGCTCACATTTCAATGGTAAATAAATTATAATCTTTCATATTATCTATTATCATAATTTGACATGATATATCTTTTTTGCTAGTCTTATATCGAGGCTGCATAAACAAAAAGGATAGATTATAGAAATAGAAAGTATGAAAACGCAAAAAAATCAAGACGCTCGCAAAGACCCTCTTAATGATCTTTTCATAGATGGAACTGAGGTTAATAGAAAGTTATTGGCAGATTTACTCAAGAACTATATAGCAATCGATAAGAGTAATCTTGATCCTATTATGCTTTCTCCTTTTCACAAACTCAGCGTGAAATTAAAATTGTTGGTGTTTTTGCTTTACAAAAAAGCCCTTCTGGTTACAGAGAAAATTAACCTAGAAAATGAACCGGAAAAACCTAAGTCTGTTAGTAAAATAACTGGAGTGGATTTTGACTCCACTCGATCTTATCTCTCTCAACTTAGAAGTAAAGGATTTATCGATAAGGTTCCGGGAGGAAAATACTTTGTACCATCACGCGCTTTACAAAAAGTCGCTGAAGAATTTAACTCACCTGACAATAAGAATGGCAAGTAATATACAAAAACAAACAGACGAACTAAAAAGAAGAGTGGTTGCGCTCGAGAAGGTGGTATTTAAAAAGAAAAGTGCTCCCCTACAGATTGGAGAAAAGAAGGCTACCGGCAAAGATTTAATTATAAAAATTATAAATAAAATCGGAGAGTGTGAGGAAAGTGAACTAATAGAAAGTAAAATCCTAGACAAAAGGAATATGGAAGGGAAAATTTTGCTTAGCTTTTATGTCTCATGCAAATATTTTAAAAATGCTTGGCTGAACACCGGAGACATCGAGAGAATAACTTCCAAAATGGGTATAAAAATAGACGTAAGGAACGTTACAAATAAAATTAAGGAGCTAAGAACATATCTTGAGAGCGGATCAACTCGCAAAAAAGGTCAACCGACTCCATATCGTTTGAATCGAAGGGGCAAAAAGCGTTTCGAGGAGATACTGGAGAAATAGTAGGATGAGTGATACAACATTAGCCAAAGATTTAAAAAAATTTGTTCAAAAATTTGATTACTTTTCCAAGTGGACAAAGACTAAGCAAGTCGATTATATTGCCTACTTCTTAACCACTATCGAGGGAAGAGAAAGTTTCAAACCCAAGGATATCGAGGACTGTTTCGACACACTCGATTTAAGAAAGTACTCAAGAATTTCTCAATACATCTCAGATAGCGCAAGAAGAAAAACATCTAAACATGTCAAAAAAGATTCAGGCTATCGTCTTGAGCGAAGTACATATGACCAGATCAAGAAAGAAGCAGAGAACGAACCAGAGAAAGTTGAAGTTTCAGAAAGTTTAGAAGAATTGGCATCAAATGTTAAGGGGACTCAAGAGAAAGAGTTTTTAATTGAAGCATTGAATTGTTTTAGGGTACAGGCATACAGGGCCTTTATTGTTATGGTTTGGATTTTGGCAATAGATCATCTTAAGAGATTTATCTTCAAGGAAGCATTAGATGAGTTTAATATCGCGTTGTCCAAAAATCCCGATAAGCGAGTAAAAAAAATCGTAAAACTTGACGACTTTGACGATCTAAAGGAGGCAAAGTTAATAGAATTGAGTAGAGCAGCGGATGTAATTTCGAACGATGTGAGAAAAATATTGGAAGAGAAATTGGGCATAAGAAATAGTGCTGCACATCCATCCGGGGTGGGTATTACCGGCCATAAAGCGACAGAATTAGCTCTGGACTTACTTAAGAACGTGCTCTTGAAATACAAACTATAAAGACCGAAAGGGTCCAGACCGACATGCTCATGGAGATTTATTTATAACTTAGCTTCAATAAGTGTTTATTTTAACTATCACTAAGTAGGTCTTTTTGGGTCATAGAATAGGGATTGGAACGGGCTTCTTTTGAGGGTAAAAAACGGTTCTAGAGTTGGGTTTTTAAAATAACACTTTTGCAGGTGTTCCTGGGCTTTTCTAGAGACCACGGTCACTAGGGGTGCCCGTCTTGGCTGCCGCAATGGGATATTCACTGGAGCCTTGGCGATCAGAGAGAATCAAATGGTATCATCAAGATATGAAAGCTGTAATGTTCCTTCTGGGTTCTGGAGTATCAATTCCTAGCGGGTTTCCTAGTACAACCGAGATAACCAACCAGGTTTTCACAGGTAGTAATGTTATCAGACACACCAATGCAAGATATTATCTTAACGATAAACCAAGTGTCTTAGAAAAACACGAAACGGAGCCATATCTACCATCAATTCTATCTTTGCTCCAATCTATAAAAAATTTAATGGAATCCTATGACAAGGAGGAACCTCTTAATTATGAAATAATATACTATTTCATTCAGCAGCTTAACAGTTACGAATCTGGAGAATTTCTAAACATGGCACTTTATCCTTTTATAAAGGAAGTAAAAGAAAAATTGAATTCGTCCATTAGCGGACCAACAAGATTCATTGATGTTTTTAGCGAAGCAGAAAATTACATACGACATACAGTTTGGCGCAAATTGAGTCGATCAGTTGCCAGCCATCAACACCTCTCGTTTTTATCGGACGCAATAAACGATAAAGACATTTCGATAGTAAATGTAAGTACACTAAACCACGATCTCTTAATTGAGCAGCATCTGACTGACAAACAAATTACATTTAATGATGGTTTTGGTTCCTCTTCAAATGGTGTTCGATACTGGGAAAATCATTTCACTGATAAAAATAATTTGTTAAAAATCCACGGATCTATAAACTGGCTTACTCTGTCACCAGATGATGGGAATTGGTTTGATGACAAAATCGGAATTGTTCTTGATGGTGATATTGATCATGCAAAATCTCAAACAGGCGGGCTAATGAGAAGTTTGCCGGAGAAGGAGCCAAAAATCCTTATAGGAACATTCAACAAAATTTACGAATATACAGAAAGTATCTTTAGTGATATTTATTATCAATTTCGAAAGTTACTCAGCAATACAAAACATTTAGTAGTTTCTGGTTATAGCTTCGGGGATAAAGGTGTTAATAATGCAATACTAGAGTGGTTATACTCAGACAGAGAAAATAAGATTATTGTTATCCATTGTGAACCCAATAGACTATTAAGTGAAGTATCTCGTGGTGCAATTAGGAAGGCTTATGCAGGTGTTGCTAAGGAAAACTTCATAACAATCTCTAAAAACATCCAAGACACTTCTTGGAAGGAAATAAAGACAAAGATTTAAAACAGACAATAAACCTATTGCCCAAATCCCTAGCAAATCAAGGATTATAGACTCATTTGGTTCGAGTCCTTACTCCCTGTATGATTCTATCCTTATGACTTAGCCTCAAAAGACATAAATTTTAACTACTACAAAGTAGGTCTTTTTTGTTCACAGAATACGGACTTGAACGGGCTTTTTTTGAGGGTAAAAAACGGTTCTAGAGTTGGATTATTAAAGTAGTGCTTTTGAAGGCATTCATGGGCTTTTCTAGAGACCACGGTCACTAGAGGTGCCCGTCTTGGCTGCGGGACTTGGACTCGAACCAAGATTCCACGCTCCAGAGGCGTGTGTCCTACCATTAGACGATCCCGCATCGCGAACACCCAATTATACCAAAAAGGGGCTATTTTAAAAGCCGTTTACCGAAGAGTTTTTCAGATATAAGTTTCCATAAAGATGGGGCTTTTTTAGTCTTTTTGCCAAAAACAGATCGACTCCAAACAGACAAAATAACCCATTTCCCCTTTCCCTCCGGGCCATTGGCTCTACTGGCCGGTAGCATTTTCTTTGCAACAACCTCGATCTTCTGGCCACTAAAGGTTTTGTAATAAACCCAAGTACCTTTAGTCTTGGCATATCTTGACTGGTCCGGTCTTCGCCATGTTGCCCAGGCATCACCTTGCTTTATTCCCCGCTTGCGCATCCGGGAAAGGGCATGTTTGGTCCAAATTAATCCTTTGTAATTTTTATTCATATACGCAGTACATGAGTCAAGCTTTGCTTGTCCATTACTCAAGCTCTAATATCTCTCAGAATTTCAGCTTCGAATTCTTTTATCTTTTCAATAAATAACTCTTTGATGTTTCCCTCAACTCTTTCCTCCAAATAAACAAAGTGCATTTCATCATGCGGAGCTTGGTGGAATCTTTCTAAAAATTCGTGATGATGCTCTTCATTTAGCACATCTAAAATTAATTCCAGCATCCGGTGATGAATTATTTCGTCCACTATCTGCCATAATTCATGCTTCTCCTCTTCGGTTTCAGCCACTGTTTTTATCTCCGCTTCAACCGCAGGTAAAAGTATTAAATTATCCCAAAATATACTACTCATATTATTAATTATAATTTACCGGACCCAGTGGGACTTTATTTTCAGGATCGTCGACAAAAAAGACGATCACCGGCCCTTTTTTGTATCTCTGTCCCCCCAGATAGTCCATAACTTCCGGACTGCCGCCGTAATGTTTTCCTGTCCAGGCCGCCGGACCGGAGTCGGTTATTGCGGCAATAACCGCTTTCCCGTTTTCGGTATTTACTATCAAAACTTTTCTGTATTTGTACCAATCTTTTAAGTAGGGCTGACGTGTATTCCAGTCCGGTAAATAAAGTGTTTGAACAACCGCATACCACCTTTCAGTTTCCACAAGCTCGGGCGTCATTTCATCCTTGTTGGAAGCAAAATACCCCCACGCACCAAGTCCGGGTGCTAGTCCTTCTTTGATAGTATCCCCACTTCCATGCTTAAGAAGTGTATCCCCGGGATAACGCCTTAAATGCTGTTCGGCTCCGATATAACCATAGGTAGTATTTAAATGTTCGCCTTCTAAGGTCGCTCGCACTTTTACATCTAAAAAGTCTTCAAATATTTGCTCAAGAATTTTTTCTTCGTTTCTGTTTAACGACCGGGGATTTTTTGGAAGCAGGACCTTCAAAGACTCTGCTAAAAGTACTTGGGAATTTTCAAGCTTAATTCCTCCGCTAGTTTTAAGCTGATCTATAATATCTTTAGCTGTCGGTAAAATCTTGGCGCTTACAGGGGGAGAAAAGAGCAAGGCTCCGGTTAGGGCGCCTGCTCCTATCAGTTTGGCGGAATGGTCACGGATTTTCCCGACCTCAATTCCTTTTTCTTTGAAGAATCTTTCGACTTTAGGATATTTTTCAGAAAGCTTTTTTTTAGTATGAAGATGTTTTAGCTTAAGCTTCCTTCGAAGTTGTTCAGAAGAAACTTTTTTTCTTTTTCGGGCAGTTTTAGTCATCTCAAATTAATCTTTTTATCCTTTTTAGGGATTCCTTTTTCCCTAGAAACTTCATCGAATCATTAATTGGAGGGGTCGCATTGCTGGAAAATACTGCTATACGAAGACTCATAAAAAAGTCGCCGGTTTTAAACTTGTTCTTATCAACTACAGCCATTACAGTATTGTCAAATTTTTTATTCCATTCCGATTCACTAATTTCATAAAGGTCATCAAATGCTTTCTTTAAATGCATTTTGTTTACTCCTTTAAGTAGGCCTTTGTGTGGTTTTCCGGGGTCAGAAAATAGGGGCCATCCATATTTATTGAATTCAGAAAGTTTTTTTAGCCTTGTTTTAATTAACGGTACAACTTTCCTGAGCGCTGGTTCTTTCACTCCCTTGGGAACAAATGGTTTTACTTTTTCTGCAAACTCCTCGTCGGTTAAGCCACGAATATACTCACCATTTATCCAATCCAGCTTGGTTAAGTCAAAAATCGGACCGGCTTGCTTTACTCTTGCAAGATCAAATAATTCAACAAACTCCTCCAGGTTAAAAATTTCCTTGCCTTTGGGATGAGACCATCCCAGTAAGCACAAAAAGTTTACCAGCGCTTCGGGTAAATAGCCTTCATTTTGAAACATTCTTAAATCCACCGGGTCTCGTCTTTTTGAAAGCTTTTTTCGTTCTTCATTTCGGAGGGTTGGCAGGTGAGCAAATTTTGGCGCAGTTGTACCAAAAGCTTTGTAAAGCGCTAGCTGCCTCGGGGTATTTGAAATATGTTCTTCCCCGCGGATTACGTGAGTAATCTTCATCTCATAATCGTCGACTGCGGCAGCGAAATTATAAGTAGGAAACCCATCGGATTTTAATAATACAAAGTCGGTCACTTCTCCCCCCGGAAAGGTAACATTGCCGCGGATTAAATCGTTCCAGGAAATATCTTCCCCGGGGTTTTTGAATCTATAAGCTCCTTCATCCTTATATGCTAAATCTTTATTCAGTAGTTCATTAACTTTATTCTCGTATATATCAAGTCTTTCTGATTGTTTATAGGGACCGTATTCCCCACCTTTATCCGGTCCTTCGTCCCAATCAAGCGCTAACCACTTAAGCCCGTCATAAATCGCATCTTCTGCTCCTTTAACGTTTCTTTTTATATCCGTATCTTCAAGCCTGAGAATTAAACTGCCCTGATTCTTTTTGGCATAAGCATAATTAAAAAGCGCCGTATAGGCTGTACCGACATGGGCAAAGCCTGTAGGAGATGGTGCTATGCGTACGCGAACCCTACGGCTTCTCTCGGAATAAACTTTCGTGCCTGACATCTCAATTGATTCTATCACTGAGTGAAGATATACTCAAAACAGTAGAATAAGTGTCAATAAACCAATGTCAAATAAGTACCGATTTCCAATAATTTTGTAATTATTCATTTATACTTACTGGGTTATTTGTACTTCTTGGATTATTCGAGTGACTGAAAGGAACAATTATGCCTACGACACTTACCTCCATATCCATTATTGCCCGAAAAATAATCAGATTTTCAATCTATGGGCTAATTTTTATTATTGTTGCCAGAGCTACAATTGGCTTAGGGATTAAAATCTACAGAAACTTCATCCCCGAACCTCCTCCTCCCCCAACCTGTGCTTTTGGAGACCTGCCGCCCCTACCGTTTCCTCAAGAAGATGGAGAATATGCTCAACTCACATTTAGCCTCGAGACTCCTGATGGAAACTTGCCGGAATTGGCTGAACAAGCAAAGGTATATTTTATGCCTAAAAAACCCCCTACAATTCAGGGTCTTGAATTTGCAAAACAAAAGGCGGTTTCACTCGGGTTCAGTCCGGACGGAAGAGCCTTGGTAGAAACGGTATTTCTTTACCGACACAACACAACTCCCTCAACCTTAACCATGAATATTGTTAGTGGAATATTTTCTATCAGCTATGATCTTCGTGCTAATCCATCGGTACTAGACAATATTCCCCCTGAACCTGATTCGGCGACTTCACAAGTCCGTTCATATCTGGCCAGGGCGGATCTGTTAGCAGATGACCTTTCCGGTCCCGTCACTCACGGGTTTATTAAGATTCAAGAAGGAAGATTTGTTGAAACAGTTTCCCTTTCAGAATCTGATTTAATCAAAGTTAATATTTTCAGAAAAAGCTTAGGCGACTTGCCCAATGTAACGCTTGAGCCAAAAGAGGCTAATGTTTGGTTTATGTTAAGCGGGGCAAAAGGCAGAGAGAATCAGGTAATTGCAGCCGAATATCATTACTATCCTTTAGATGAGAAGAAGAAGGAAACTTACCCGCTTATAACATCTCAGCAAGCTTGGGATAATTTAACAAAGGGCGAATCTTTTATCGCCAGTCTGGACAAGAGTGGGGGCGAAAATATTGTGATTAGAAAAATTTATCTTGCCCATTATGATGCCGGACAATACACTCCGTTTTACCAACCGGTAGTAGTGTTTGAAGGGGATAACGACTTTGTCGCTTATGTTCCCGCAGTTAATATCTGCGAATAAATGCTTTTATTTAGCAAGCCTTAAGGATAATTAACTTCTTCCCATTCATAGTTTCCAAATATCCAATTAATCAACTCTTCCGTTTCACCAAATCTATCTTGACTGCCCATTAACGCAATCATCACCCGATGCCCGTCACGCTCAATATAAGTGACTAAGTTTTCTCTTGCATTTTCAGTCCAGCCGGTTTTAACACCTTGTACCCCCTCTACTTTCCCTAAAAGGGCATTAATATTTTCCAGATTATGAACGACTTTTCCGTCAACACTGGAGACAGTAGCTTTTCGAATCTTTACAATTTGGGAAAAATAAGGATTTTGCATCGCAAATTCTGTTACTCTTATTAAATCCGCCGCTGTTGAGACATGTCCTTCGGAATCCAAACCTGACGGATTGGTAAAAGAAGTATCAACTAAATTAAGCTCGAGAGCTTTATCATTCATCGCGGCAATAAACATTTCCCGTCCCCCGGGGTAACCTTGAGCCAAGGCTTCTGCTGCATCGTTGGCACTGGAGATTAAAAGACCATACAAAAGATCGTTTGCCGTAATATTTTCTCCGTTTACTAATCCCATCGTTTGACCAACTTTTGAAATGCCATCAACCGTAATCACTCTATCCTTGGCATAATAATCCATAGCAACTAAGGCAGTAACAATCTTTGTTGTGGATGCCGGTAAAAGTTTTAAATTAGGATTCTTTTCATAAAGGACAACACCTGATTTTAAATCGACAGCAAGAACAGCCTGAGCAGAAAGAATGGGAAAAGTAGCATTACTTTTTAATTTTGGAAGGGCAGGAAAGTTTCCTTTTTGGTAGCTTAATACTTTCTGGATAACACGAGGTGTTTTGTTAGCTGAGGTCTTTTTGTTAAATTTCGATATTGCTAGGGAAGAAGTCGCGATAAAAATAAAAGATAGAACGATTATATAGCGGAATGCCCCATTTCCTTTATCTAATTTCATTCTTTTTTTGCCTTAATTCCAAGCTCTTTAAGCTGTTCTTTGGTAACTTCCGATGGAGCATCCAAAACAGAGGTTCTCCCACTGGAATTCATTGGAAAAGCAATAAATTCCCGAAGGCTTGGTTCCCCCATCACCGCCATCAAAATCCTGTCAATCCCCGGCGCTATTCCTCCGTGGGGAGGAACGCCGTATTTAAAAGCCGTTAGCATGTGCTGAAACTGCTTTTTTTGCTCTTTGGTAAAACCAATAAGGTCAAATACTTTTTCCTGAATGTCAGCTTGATGAATTCTAATACTTCCGCCACCAACTTCGTAGCCGTTTAAGACCATGTCGTGCTGAAGACTACGGACTTTCATCGGCTTTTTATCTAAAAGAGCTAAATCATCAGGATGCGGGGCGGTAAACATGTGATGAGAAGGTGCAAATGTTGCACTGCCTGAACCATGGAAATAATCTTCCTCCTTTTGTTCGACAAAAAGGGGGAATCCAACAACCCAAGCAAATGCCAATTCATCAGGGTCTTTTTTGTTTATTCTTAAATCAGGTTTATCATTGCCGTACTTTTTTAAAGCCTTGTTATGTTGGATTCTTGGCCAAGGAGATTTAGTAATTTTTTTATCCGGAAACACTTCTCTTATCAGCTCGGTAAATAACTTCTCAATAAGCTCTAAGATATCGTCTTGAGTCACAAAACTCATTTCAAGGTCAAGCTGAGTAAATTCACCATAGGCGCGGTCTGCTCTCGGGTCCTCATCTCGAAAACATTTGGCAATTTGGAAATAACGCTCATACCCGGCAACCATCAAAAGCTGCTTATATTGCTGGGGAGATTGCGGAAGAGCATAGAATTTACCGGGCTGAAGCCGAGAGGGAACAATAAAATCCCGCGCTCCCTCAGGAGTCGTTTTAGTTAAAACCGGAGTCTCAATTTCAATAAAATCCCGCTCGGTTAGCCAGTTTCGAATAAAGTGGGTCGTCCGGTGCCTCAATTTCAAATTTCTGGTCAAACGAGCGCGGCGTAAATCCAAATAACGGTATTTTAAACGAACGGTCTCTTCAATCTCTAGCCCATCACCCTCTAAAGGCAACGGAAGTTCTTTTGCTTTTGCTAAAACCGTCAATTTACTAATCTTGACCTCAACGGCACCTGTTTCCAGGTTTTTATTAATTAAATTTTTTGGACGTTTTTGTACCGTACCTTGAATTTCCACAACACTCTCGGCCGATAATTTAGGTAATTTGCTACCTACGCATTGAACTTGACTGCTTCTATCGCGGAGGTCTACAAAGGTAATTTTTCCGTGGTCGCGAATTGTTTTCGCCCAACCTAAAAGTTTTACTTTATTACCAATATTTTTGACCGTATCTTTGGTTAAAGTTCGCTCCATGCCAATTTTTCCTTCCTCAAGATGTATTTTAGTTAGATTCTTACCTATTGACAAGGAGGGTAAGTGAAGAAGTAAAATAACAGCCTGTGACAATAAAGGCTAGCTGTACTTTTAAGATTTTTTTGAGAAACCTCCCTATTACGAAACGGGGGGCTTAGGGTTTTTATTAATTAACCCAAAACCCTCCCAAGAAGTCGGGAGGTTTTTTATTTTAGAAAATTATTATGGAAAGAAAAAAACAAGATAATAATGAAAAAACCCCGGTAGGAGAAGTAAAATTCAAAGGCGCATCGGCCGTAGAAGGAGAGGAAGGCTTAATAAACATTCATGTTGAAATTGATGGAGTATCCAGGAAAATTCGTACTTCGGTGAATGAACATTCTCCTCAAGAACAGAATAAGACAGACGAAGAATCAAGTTCTTAGCGCCTTCTTTATTTTATTTCTTGCCGTAGTTGTTACCACGAACTCCAGCCAGTCTTTATTAGGAATTCTTAAATTTTTTGATTTTAATATCTCCACCACCTGGCCACTTTTTAGTTTATAGCTTAGGGGAACTATTCTCCCATCTACCTTAGCTCCCTTAATGTATTCGCCTAAATCGGTATGAACCTCATAGGCAAAATCTACCGGCGTAGCATTGCTCGGTAGATCAAAAACATCTCCTTTGGGGGAAAAAACAAAATTCCGGTGTCCCAGAGCGTCAAATTTTACCGCTCTGATAAATTCTTTCGAATCGGTGATGCTTTTTTGCCATTCAACCAATTGTTTTACCCAAGAAAGTTTCTCCGGAGCCCGGGCACCAAACTTCTCCAGTACGGCGTCTTTTACTCCTTTAGCCTTGGCTTCACCATAAGCCCAGTGGGCGGCAATCCCGTACTCTGCCTCATCATGCATCCTTTTTGTTCTTACCTGGACTTCGACCTGTCTCCCCTGGGGGCCGAAAACTTTTGTGTGAATCGAGCGGTAGCCATTAGGTTTTGGTTGGGCGATGAAATCCGATATTCCGACATGGGGAATAGGTTTGTAAAGGTTGTGAACTACCCCAAGCGCCGTATAGCATTCAGGAGTCGTGTCTACTATTATCCTTAAAGCTACTATGTCATGAATTTTCCCGAAATCCCAATCAATTTCTGTCCGTTCAAGTTTGCTCCATAAAGAATATAAATGCTTTTTCCTACCATGAATTTCTGCTTTTATCCCCTCCCGAGCTAATCTTTTTAAAAGATTTCTTTTCATTTTTTTAATATGCTCTTCCACTTTCTTATATTGAAGCTTGAAATGCTTGGCTACTTTCTCATACCCCTCCGGGTAAACGTATGGAAAAGCTAAGTCTTCAAGTTGACCCTTAACCTCGCCAATTCCCAGTCTTTCAGCCAAAGGCGCATAAATCTCTAAGGTTTCTCTGGCTATCCTTTGTTGTTTTTTGGGAGGTAAAGGATGAAGGGTTTGCATATTATGAAGTCTGTCTGCAAGCTTGACTAATACTACTCTAAGGTCGCGTGCCATTGCCAAAAACATTTTCCGCAAATTCTCGACAAACTCCTTATTCCTGCTTCCTGTTAATTTCAGATGAGAGACCTTAGTTACTCCGTCGACAAGTTCTGCAACCTCTTCTCCAAAATCTTTTACAATGTCGTCCCTAGTTGCCCCGCCATCTTCGATAGAATCGTGTAGCAATCCGGCAATTATCGAGGTTTCATCCAGCTTCCAATCGGCTAATATATTTGCCGTACTCAAAGCATGCGAAACATATGGGTCTCCGGTTAACCGGGTTTGGCTGGTATGCGCCAGTTTGGCAAATTCCCATGCTTTCTCAATCTTTCTGATATCAGCTCTTGAGTCGAATCTTCTGACCTCGCTGATAAGTTCAGAAAAATCTTGTTCTAATCTTTTCTTTGTCACAATTTAGGCTAATTTAATATCTTTAACTTTTAGTTGCAAGGAGGTGCGACCATTCCAAACGTTTTCTTCAAGGTTATAAACAACATCAACCAATGCCCCGGGAGTTAGCTTAAGGAAGAAATCACCCAAACCAAAAGCGATAGCATCAAATACTTTTCCGTTTTCCTCCAACGTCATTTTCAAATGACGCCCCTCCATCCCTACAGTTCTCGCATTTAAGACAGTCGCTTCGAAAGTTGCAAATACTGGGGCGAAATTACCGATGCCAAACGGTTCAAAATTTAATATTTCTTTGGCAAGTTTTGGGTTTATCTGGCTAAAATTAAGCATCAAATCAATTTTTTGCTTTTTTTGCAATATTTGTTTTGTTAACAAAGGACTGGAAATTTCATCCAGTTTTTGTGAGAATTTTAATAAATTCTTGGTTTCGATTGTAAATCCGGCAGCCATTGGATGTCCACCGCCATCTATAAGCATATCGTTAAATTTTCTAATTACGTGAATTATATCAAATCCTGGAATAGACCTTGCTGATGCTTTGGAATATGTTTTACCCTTAGAAAGAACAATCGCGGGGCGATAAAAAGTATCAACCAACTTGCTGGCTGCAAGACCAATAACGCCTTCGTGATAGCTTTCGTGGTAAATTACCATCACTCCCTGTCTCTCCGGGCCGGCGGCCATTCTCTCAGCAGCTTTTTTGGCATGAGCAACAACATTCTTTACAATCTTTTGTCTTTCGACATTAGTTTTTCCCAAAAGATAGGACAATTCAGTTGCCTTTTCCTTACTCTTCGTACACAAAAGTCTCAAAGAGACAATAGCATGATCAAGTCTACCCATTGCGTTAATTCTAGGAGCTATTACGAAACCAACCTCGTATGTACCAATATCTGAACGGTTCGGAACCTTCCAGATACCTGCCTCTTTAAAAAGGGCATGCAATCCAATTCTTTCAGTCTTATTCAGTTCAGCTAGACCGTATTTTGCAAACGAACGATTCGGTCCAATCAAAGGCAGCTGGTCGGCTATAGTACCAATAGCGGCTAATTCTAATGAGCTTTGTAGTTTGTAGCTGGCTTGCAGCTTGGATGAAATTTCTCTTGCTAGAATCCAAGCGATTCCTGCTCCGCCTATTTTCGTTGTATGAATAATTGCGTAAGCGTTGGGAATTTTTTTACCCTTTTGATGGTGGTCCGTTATAATTACGTCTATGCCTAGCTTATTAGCCTTGTTAACCGCTTCATTTGCGACTATTCCGTTATCAACAGTGATTATTAATCTCAAATCTTCATACTTTATTTTAAGTTTCTTTACACTCTCTACTTTAAGACCGTAACCTTCCGAAAACCTCTCCGGAATATAAGGCAACACATCTAATTTAAGTCCATATAAATTTTCCCAAAGTATGGCCGTCGCACAGACTCCGTCGGCATCATAATCGCCAAAAATAATTACCTTTTCTTTCTTATCCTTAGCCTTCCTTAATCGCTTAATTACTTTATTAACTTCATCAGTCTCGATACCCAGATTTCTAAGACTTATCTTTTCGGGGGAGGTTGGATTAAAAAATTCGTCTTTTTGTTTTTTCGTTTTTATCCTGCGGTTTTTCAGAAGAATGTCAACAACAGTTTGTGTATCGTGATCGGTGTTCGGTGTTCGGTGAAGAATTTTCCACTTTTTACTGTTGCTATCTAATGTTGTCATCTTGTTTGCCCTCTGCATTCATTAAATATACCAGATAATTCCCATTTGAACGGCCCGTCGAACGGGCCTGGCACGTCAAACGTGCCGCAGCAAGGACTAGTAATTCATGTGTGGTGAATGGTGTGTAGTGAATAAATCCACCTAATTTTGAACCCTGGAGTGAGAGAGCGAATACAATTCAAAAAGCGGCAGTTGTTAAGGAGCGCTTGACGCGAACGAGTTCTGCACGTATTGCATGAGTGAACAAACGACTGGAAGGAAAAATTAATGTGGCTCCCTTTCTTGGTTCGTTCTTTGGGTGAGCAAAGAAGTAACATATAATATAAAAGATGAAGCTAGAACTTCCCGATTTTGTTTTGGAAATCCTGAAAAAATTTCAGGATAAAGGTTTTGAAATATATATCGTCGGCGGGGCAGTCAGAGATTTGTTATCCAAACGAATGGTAGACGACTGGGATTTCACTACAAACGCCACCCCTGAACAAATTCAAAAGATATTTCCCGACAGTTTCTATGACAACGAATTTGGTACTGTGGGTATTGCCCATAAATCCTCTCCCAACCCCTATGAAATTACAACTTTTCGAACCGAACATGGCTACTCCGACGCACGAAGGCCGGATAAAGTCGAGTGGGGACAAAGTTTAGAAGAAGATTTAAAAAGGCGAGATTTTACGATAAATGCAATGGCTTTGCAGCTGGAAGCTGCAGGACAAAAAACAAAGCGCAAAGAACAAAGGAAAGATATGTCCTATATTGTATGCTCTATGCACTTATTTGGTCCTTTCAATGGCCAAAAAGACTTAGATAATAAACTCATTCGCGCCGTTGGCGACCCTAACAAGCGTTTTTCGGAAGATGCGCTTAGGATGATGAGAGCGATGAGAATTGCTGCCGAACTTGGGTTTCTAATTGAAGATAAAACCTTTGAGGCAATAAAAGTTCACTCTGCCCTAATTAATAAAATTGCTAAAGAACGTGTCCGCGATGAGCTGTTGAAAATACTAGGCTCCCCTAACCCTTATGAAGGAATCATAATGCTAAAAAATTCCGGCTTGATGAGTGAAATCCTACCGGAGCTTGAGGCAACCTTCGGTGTAGAGCAAAAATCACCGGGCAGGCATCACATTTATGATGTGGGTACTCATAGTTTATTGTCTTTAAAAAACTGTAAATCCCAAGACCCGATTGTCCGGTTTGCCACACTAATTCATGACATTGGTAAAACTAAAACGTATAAAAAACTAAAAAGCGGAGTGATTACCTTTTATAATCATGAAATTATTAGTGCCAGATTGACTAAAAAAATAGCAGAGCGCCTGAAACTTTCAAATAAGCAAGCGGAAAAATTATGGCGGTTAGTACGCTATCATCAATTCACCGTAGACGAGCGGCAAACCGATTCAGCAATTAGGAGGTTTATCAGAAATGTAAGCATTGAATATGTTCGTGACATGCTCGACTTAAGGATTGGAGATAGGCTTGGCGGCGGTGCGCGGGAAACTTCCTGGAGGCTGGAAGAATTTAAAAAGCGTCTTATCGAAGTCCAAAAACAACCGTTTACAGTTCATGACTTAAAAATATCCGGTGACGATATCATGAAAGTCCTTCGACTTCGCCCAGGACCTAAGGTCGGCGAAATCCTTGAGAAGCTTTATGAAGAAGTGGTTGAGAAAAAAATTGCTAACACTAATAAAGATTTGCAAGCCCGCCTAAAAGAATTAAGCAAATAATCGTGCCTGCAAGGCAAGGCCTTGCAGAAGCTAGGGTATTTTCTCCGACGGCTGTTCTACTTGTATTCCTAATATATCTGTAAATATTGACTCGCTGGAAATTACAGTATTAAAGTTTATCGAGCGGTTAGTTGTTAAGTACACTAATAAAATTAAAAAAGCTAAATTTACTAAAACAAAGGCAAGCGTCAAAAATTTCTTCAGTGTCACTTTCTCCGTCTAATCTTTTTGATAATTTCATCCCAAGTTACTAAAAGGGGTACGGCGACAAAAGGTGAAGAATAAGTACCTAAAATTGTTCCAACAAAAAGGGCTACCGCAAACCATTTTATTGTCGTCCCCCCCAATAAAACCAAAGCAACCAACATAAAAATTATTGTAAAAGAGTTATTAAGCGAGCGGACCATTGTTTCTGAAATTGCCCTGTTGGCTAAGTCTTTTAAATCACCGGCATGAACTTTTTGCGATTCGCGAATCCTATCATAAACAACAATGGTATCGTGGACCGAAAATGAAAGGGTAGTCAAAAGCGCGGTTATAAACAGAAAATCTACCTCAACCTGCATGAAGTGGCCAAGCAATGAAAAAGTACCGATTAAAATAAAGCTATCATGAAACATTGCTAAAATGGCGCTAGCCCCAAATTTTAGGCTTTTAAACTGGAGGGCAACCCACAAAAGAATTGCACAGGCCGCCACAGTAATGGCGTAAATAGTCTTTTTGATAAGTTCAGGGCCGATTGAGGGGCCAACTGTTTCAAATCTAAGCTCATCTATCTCACCTCTCTTAGGACCGGCAGTCAGTTCAGATAGCGCGTTTTTAACTTGCTCCTTTTTTTCCGGCTCTATTGGAGGCATCCTGAAAAGATAGGTAGCTTCACCTGTTTTTTGAACTGCCGTAACTTCTAAGTCTTTTTCTTCAATTTTTGCAATCGCTTCTTCAGTAGAAATTTCTTTCTCAAACTTATACTCTAAAATTGTCCCGCCTCGAAAATCTACTCCTAGGTTTAGACCCCAACTATAAAGACTGTAAACACTAATAATGATTGCCGTAATACTTAAGGTAAAATAAATTATTTTGTATCTTAACCAGTCCATAATCATTCAGAACATAACGCTTTTTTTATTCTTTACGCTTTCTTTAAGAAAAACCCGTAATAAATTCCGGCTGACCACTATTCCCGTAAATAAGCTAATTAATATTCCCAAACTTAAAGTGATAGCAAACCCCCGAACCGGACCCGAAGTGTGCAAAAAATTCCAATCAAAAGGGTTAGCCAGAACAAAAGCGGTGATCAAAGTGGCAATATTGGCGTCGCGAATTGAGTCCCAAGCTCGTCCAAAAGATACCTCCAGCGCATCTCTTAAAGGCCGCTTGACCCTTTCCTCTTTAAACCTTTCAAAGATTAAAATATTTGAGTCCACTGCCATACCAACAGATAATAAAAATCCTGCAATTCCCGGAAGAGTTAAAACAACCGGTATGAATTTATAAAGTGCCAGAGTCAAAACTCCAAAAATAATTAGAGCGATGTCGGCAATTAAGCCCAGTTTTCCGTAAGCCAAAACCATAAACACTAAAACCATAAAAAGACCGATTAGGCCGGCACTAACGCTTTTGGCAACCGATTCCGCACCCAGGGTTGCGCCAACCGTTCGCTGTTCAACAAGCTTAATCGATACCGGAAGCGCTCCTGCATTAAGCTGGATAGCTAAATTCTGCGCCACTTCGAGTGTAAATTCGCCGCTAATTTGGGCCGACCCGCCTGTAATTACCTGCTGAACAATAGGGGCGGATACTACTTCATTATCTAGGAGTATTGGCAGGGGTTTGCCGATATTTTTTTCAGTTAGCACGGCAAACTTTTCCGCCCCTTCCGGACTAAATTCGATTAAAACTACCGGTTTCCCAGTAGTTTGATCAAAAGATACATCGGCGGACTCTAGATCGGCACCGGTTAATTCGGTGAGGATAAGACCTGGTGCTTCCTCTGTTCCCGTTTCGGCAAAGACAAGCTGGGCGGTTTTCCCAATTAAATCGACTGCTTCTTCAGCTTCATAAATTCCCGGAAGTTCAACAATAATTCTCTCTTTTCCTTCAAATGAAGAGGTTTGCACATTTGGTTCTGAAATGCCGAATAAATTAACTCTTCTCTCAATCACGTCACGAACCGAAGAAACTGCAGTCTTTCTCTTTGCCTCACTAATCCCTTCTGTTTCTGCCTCAAATACCAAATGGCTTCCTCCGGCAAGGTCAAGTCCTAAAATTAAGTCAAAGTCTTTTCTGAAAGTTAACTTTCCTACAGAAAAATGTAGCGGTAGTCTTTTAAACGTATCCTCGTAATTTATCGGCCCAAGATGAATATTTATTGGTATTTCGCGGGGCAAACTGATATAAGAGGCTATTAAGGCGACAAAGAATATTAGAAGTACCTTTTTTAAGGCAGAAGTTAAGTGCATTTATCCAACCAAATCCTCCTCGTCACCAATTATCATTACCCGACTTCCAGAAAGTATTCCCAAAAGAAATGGGTCTCTTCTTTTCTTTCTGAATTCAAGCTCTTCCCTACTCATCACCGTATAATTTATTTCATATCCTCTTTGCGATTCCTCCTTGCGGATTAAAACTGCCAGTTCTGGCAAGACTACATCTCCAACTATCAATATATCCACCGCGTCGTCTTTTTTCCTTTTCTTTCTTCTTGCAAATCGGCCGGAAAACATCGCGAAAGAAACTTTTCCAATCTTTTTTCTATTTTCGGTGATATCGGCACCTAAGCAGGTGCTCTTGGCAATTATCGATAGAAAATCGCCGTAATAAGCATAGTCTGTCCTTACCCAATAATAAAGCCTATTACCTCGTGCTTCATTTCGTAAAATACCTGCTTTTCCCAATCTCGATAATTCTCGCCTGACAGCATTAATCTCCTCTTTGATTTCCCGAACAATTCCCCTGACATGATACATTTCCCGAACATTAGAAAAGAAAAGAGTTAGAATTTTTACTCTGACTTTTGAAGTAATAATGTCTGAAAGCTCGGCCATTTATTTGGGGCAGGGTACTATTAAGACAGGAGTATTAATTATATTCTACAACGTTTCCGAAAGGAACTACTTCAATCCAAGTAGTTCCTCCAACAAGCCTAATCTCTTTCCCCGAATCGTCGTAAAACTTAGTTCTTGCCTCTTCCGAATCCTTTTCCCAAGTACCCTCAACGACGGTTCCGTTTGCGAAGACAAGAGCTGAACCCTTTCCTACTGTTGTATATAGTATATGAAGGTTTCTGTCAACCGGGCCACGTTCTCTAACTAACATGACAACTACATTTTTGGCAGAAATTTGTTGGTCAGAAGCCAAGTCTTTGTGGACAACACCACCATTTTCTCTTAAATATGAATTAGTTTCTTTATTGTATTTCCAGGTAACTTCGTATTCCGGCCGCTCACTCCAAAATTCAAAAGAAATTTCCATTGCATCAGGCAAATCGACTGAGGCATCTTCTGAAAATTGCCAGCTAACAAAATTTTCATCCCAGTCTTCACCTTCCGGTCCTACATTGGTAAATCCCCTCTTTTCTGCTTCCTTATAAGCCGCGTCCAATGATGCCATCATTGTATGTTCAGTCGCAACCGGGCGCTCCAGTCTCTCATAATTTCTCCAAAAAACCGGAAATCCCGAATCGTAGGTGGTATCAAAGTCGTTTCCGCCGGCCCTCCTCCATCCCAACGACTCCAAAAGCTCAAGCGCCCTCGCCTGCCTGACTGTGTCTCCGTAACCTGCATAATCATTAGCGCCTCCAACGTGCATGAATATCGGCATATCCCCATATTCTTGAACCCAATTAACATAATAGACTCTAGCACTTCTAACCGGGGCAATTTTGACATCGCTGGCAGCAGCATCACAATAAAATATTGCCAAAAACCTGGTAATTCCTCCTTCGGCAACCGCTTCATACACGACGTCTGCTCGCGTTATTCCCGAGGGCGGACGGGATTCCTCATGGTTTTCTATAATCGCCGCAATCGGCCTTCGGTCCTCCCAAATATCTTTCTCCACCTCGGTAAACATCCCTCCGTTTATCGGACACTTTTCGGTCTTTGCCATCTCTGCAATTCGGGACCTGGGGTCACTCCCATCGGAAACCAAATCAGGTTCACCTTTGAGATAGGAAAAAATAGCCCATGAAGTTCCTGTTGAAAGAAGGTATAAGCCCAAAAAGCTTAAGATCACCATAAACTCTTTTGAGGATAAGAGGGTTGAGAACTTGGCAGATAAATTTTTCACTATCTTCTATTATTTACCTTTTTGAGCTTTTGTCAAAGCCTTTTTTTCTTCTTTCGATAATTCATATTTACTTTTTCCCTTTTTAATATGTTTTACATAGACCCTAGTTCTTTCTCTGGTATGAAGCCCGGTCAAGAGAATACCGTCTTCATTCCCGTCCAAAAATACCAGAGAAAAACTGTGATCGCCTCCCAATTCGCTAAAGGGGTTAAATCTCTGGAGCCCGACTTTTTGGATATGGGGTATTGCATCTTCACGGGTCTTTTTGAGTTCTTTCCTGAGTTTTACTAAATCACCGGCATTTTTTGCTTCATTTTCGATAACCTTATCCAAAACTTTGATTAAGCTGCCTTTTTTTACTTCATAAGTGAGTTTGCGGTAATGTAGATAAATCTTTACGAGCAATAAACTTATCGCCAGTAACCAGATAGCTGCAACTATTAAGCCGGTAAATTCTAAACTCATTTGAATCTAGCTATTTTATCAGCTTACCACTGGATATATCAACAAGATAAATTGACTTAGAACAAATAAAAATATATAAACCTTAATAAGGCACCATGGCTAAAAGGAGAACTCGAAAGCAGAAGGAAAAAGCTAAACATCAATTTACCCTAAGCTGGCACCTTGAACCTAAAAAAGCTTTATCCAAGGCTGATGTCAAGGGGCAATTCGAAAAAGGCACGAAACTTAAAAAACTCCAAAAATCCAAGAAAGGAAACGCCAGATTTACGGCTAAACTAGACGGTTTAGCCTCAATCAGGCGCGATATTCTAAGAAGCTTGTTGCTTGCCAGCCTCATTTTGAGCCTGGAAGTAGTGATATACTTAGTTTTGAGATAGGCGCATATCTGTCTATTATTACGAAAGTCCCAGTCCCATGAGATATGGAATTATCTAACGGGACGGGGCCCGTGAGATGCGCAGCTATTTTTAGCTAGCAAAAAACAAGCTTTGCTTATCTCGCAGAGGGGGGGTGATTTTAAGATGTCAATGTACTGTGTAAAATGTCGCGAAAAGAGAGAAGGAAAAGAACACAAGAAGGTAACCATGAAGAATGGCAAGCCTGCAACTAAGGCTGTTTGTGAAGTTTGCGGCACCACTATGTTCAGGATAGGAGGCTAATCACCTCTGGATTGAATTTTAAGTTAAAGGAAATCCGGATCCGGAGCCGGATTTTCTTTGGTATGTTAGAAAGCGGTGATGGCAACGGCGAAGGTACTTTGAGCATAAATACATCCCCAAACATATTCCCCTCCGGTTAATAATTTTTTGTGGCCTAAAGTATTTTCCCAAAGAGAAACAGTTTCTTGAGGCGTATCTCCTCCTTGGGCAAGAAATTCGGCAATGGTTGAATACTTTTCAAAAATCCACGCTAGGTCAGGCCGTCTTTCCTCCAAATTTGTAAATCCTTCATGGGCATCAAGCTTCTCCAGTTCAAGCAATTCGTTTAAGCGAATCGAGGCAATCGTGCAAAGCTCATCCCGTTGCTCTAAAGAATTTACCCCTGATTCATTTCTTCTTTTATTAACTGCCTCCCAAAGTTCCGGTCCTCCCCATTTAACCGAATCCGAACGTGCGGGGAGAGGTGTTTTTGAAGGTTGGGGTGAAGTAGTAGGAGATACGGGTTCCAAGGGGGATAATTTCTGAAGCAAATTTAGATAGTACCCTTTGGTATCAGTCTGCCCTAACCGGTATCCCTGAAGAATTCCAATAAAATATACTCCCGCAAATGCTGCCACCATCAGTACAATTCCAACTGTGGTTGAAAAGACTTTGGCAATTGTCCGCCAAGCAATATGTATTTTTGGAAATATCATAACTTATTAATTTTCCATTATTATAGTTACCGGACCATCAAGCTCGGCAGAAATATTCATGTAAGCTCCAAACTCGCCCGTTTCAACTTCTACCTCTAATCTTTTTAGTTCAGAAACAAAATGCTGATAAACTTTTTCTGCAAGGTCCGGCTTTGCAGCTTTTATAAAAGAGGGCCTGTTGCCTTTTGAGATATCGGCATGGAGAGTAAATTGAGAAACGGCCAGTATTTTTCCCTTGGCATCTTTTATTGATAAATTCATTTTGCCGGCTTCATCAGCCATAATCCGTAGTTTTACTAACTTCTCAGCCAAGACTTGAGCATCGCTTTCCGTATCCCCTTCTTTTACGCCAACTAGAACCAGGTAACCCCGGTCTATTTCCCCGGCTACCTTTTTTGTATCGGTAACTATTACTTTAGCTTTTTTGACTCGCTGAATAACCAACCGCATGAAATTCATTGTAGCAAATTAAATAGAGAGAATAGTCAATTGAGATTATGTCTAGCGAAGCTCGGCGCGTCTTTCTCTAATAAATTCGCTCCATCCTTGAATAAAATCTAAAACAATGGCAAATGGAGTCTCAATAATAAAATTAAAAAATATTGCTACTACATTATACTCCTTCCACTTCTGAGCTATAATCGAACCCACTTTTGCCACCGGTACGGCGAAAACGTCAAGTAAAAAGTCCTGGACGTTGGTATGCTCATCTACATTTAGTTCACGCGATTTATTTTTAATAACGACCGCGGCAAATACAGTCAGGGCGATGGTGAACGTATCAAAGACAACAGAGGTTAAGGGGAGCCCCGCAATATAGAAAATAAAAGCGATACCCAGTAAAACTAACAATATCGTCCATATATAAATTGACATCAGCATCACCCGAAACATTGAAAACCCGCTTTTCTGGATGCGGACTTGGTAGTGTTCTTGTTTTTCGTCTTTGTAAAGAAAGCCATGAGTAGTAGCAACAACTTTATTGATATTTTCTTTCTTTGGAGGCTTAATAATAACTACTAAGAAAAACATAACGGCTGTCGGCACTAAAAAGTCAACAATTGCTGTTCTTAGATTAAATCCTTCATAGAACAACCTTGCCAGAGGAACTTCAACTAAATAAAAAGTAAACCAGTTGGACAAAAAAACCGAAAGCGTGGAAAAGACCGCTAGACGAAGAAGTCTTGTTTTTAGGGTTATATAGCGTTTTTCATAAGAAGCGGTAACCGACTCGGTTAGCTTTTTTTTGTTTTCTAATGTTTTTTTGATTTCCCGCGGTTCTTCTTTAAGGTTTTCTAAAACATCGCCCAAAAGTGTAAAAACCGTATCGATTCGCTCGGCTATTGCATCAAATTTTCTCGCTATCGGTTTATCAATTTCTTCTTGAATTTCTCTCCAGTCATCTGAAAGCTGTTTGGCAATGTTATCCAGTACTTTGCGGTCGGGATTATCCCAATTTGGATACTTTTGTTTTAAGAGTTGGTAAATAATGAAGTTGTCGTCCAAACCATATAGAGTTCTTAGAGTGGCAACATAAGTAAATCTGTATTTTTCTTCGGGGGTTAAACCATCTTTGGGATAAACCGATATCCGTTTATCCAAGATACCGGTCATTGCCTCAATAAGTCCGTACTCTTTAACCGGATGGGTAAGTACTTCTTCTATCTCGCAAGCGGCAATTTCGAGAATAAAAGTGGCAAAGTTAACTTTCTGCTTTACTTCAAAAAGCTTATAAGATGAAGTATGCTCCAAAAAGTACAAATACTTATCAAGTGCTTGAACTACATCGTCTATCCTGTCTCGGGGAATAGTATCGTTAGGCAAATGTCCACCGCGAATCAGCTCGGTCGTCAGAGTCTCGGCTAGGCTCTCTGCTTTAATATCCTGTTCGCTTAAGCCGGACAATTTAGGAAAAAGTATTCTTTTTAAAATCCGCTCTACCGCTCCGCGCCTTAGCGCGTTATCATCTTTCCAATCTATAACTTTCCTGATTTTTTCATAAAAACCGGCCACTCGTGACGCTATCTCGTCTACACGTATGGGGGCAAAGCCGCGCCTGCTGGCAATTAGTTCATTAGAATACGTATCGGCAAGCTTTGATATTTCCGGAAGCAATACTCCATCATCGGCAGGAGGTTCTTCAAAATTTTCAGGAGATTCCAAGATATAATCTTCATTTTCAACTTGAAGGTTTTCAGGCACAATAGTTTCTACCGGTTCTTTCTTCGGGCTTTGGTAAATAATTTTGCTATCTTGCATATAAAATTCTCTATTTTGCTTTAGCAAACTAGATTTTAACGGCTGGGAATCTGTTTCACAAATAATAACTCACCCCCCAACGGTTACTCGTAGTAGATAGTACGAATGCTATAATCAGCCTAATGAGTGAGCCGGAAGCGCAAACAACACCTGATTCAGAAGGTAAAGATTATGTTGTCCTCGATGAAATACTGCCCGAAGACATTCATTTATTAGATCAGCCTCCTTATACCTAGGCACGAGAAGAGCCTGATATTATTCCCGAAGATTTCTTTACCGAGGAATACGGATGGTACATTTTCTGTGATGTGGTTCTTGGTTACAAAGGTACAGGTGTCGGTGGAAAGTTAAGAGAATCACTTGAAGAATACGATTACATTAATCAAAAAAATATGACCGAAAAGAAATAATGCGGATTGCAAAAAAATTCAAAAGCACTTTGGATGACAAATATCCTCTGGCGTCTAACTACGTCCAAAACTACGGAGAGTTTTTTACTTTCGTGACAGAACCTAAGAAACGGAAGACTGACAAGCACTTTGAAGTTCTTACTTACCCTGCGTATATAGATCGAGTAAAGGAAGCAGGCGAAGCTGCCAAGTGGGTTGGGATAGAAGAAGAAAGGCCCTCTGCATACTCAACATCCGAGGAAGCAAGAGAAGCAATGCCGGCAAAAAGTAGAGCAAATAAACAATTCAGACTCCTAAAATCTATTGGACTTAAGAAATAAGCAGTTTTGGAAACTTTAACTACCCCTTTCTCCATTGGCTGTCTTAAGCTTTCGAGTACATGCCGGGAAAACTCGGGAAATTCATCCAAAAATAAAACTCCGCGGTGGGAAAGCGATACTTCGTCGGGGGAAGGATTGCTCCCGCCTCCAATAAGGCCAATCCTGCTAGTGGTATGATGAGGACTTCTAAATGGTCGTGAAGTTACCATAGCGGCTCCTGCGGCTAAATTTCCGGTGATGGAATAAATTTTAGTCACCTCCCAGTGCTTCGTCCTCGGTTAAGGCCGGTAAAATTCCCGGAATGGCCCTGGCTAGCATTGTTTTACCACTCCCCGGTGTCCCCTTCATAAACTAGACAGTAATCACTGGAACTGTAAATACTATCTACTACGAGTAACCAATGGAGAAAGGTTAAATATTAATCCTGAATCTAAATTTTCCTTGTCTTTCTTAGATATATGTATAATTAAATTGTGAAAAGAAAGTATCTATTAATTATTGCTATATTTATTGCTCTGACTATTTCAGTATTTGTCTATTACATATGGAGAAAATCCACAATTGATTGTAGTCAATATGATTATTCTGGTAATTGCCCTAGGCTTTATTGTTCATTGAAATGGGTTGGTAGTGGACAGCATGTTGAGGGATGGCTGGGTTGTAGAAAAAGGGTTGATGGAACTCCATTTTGGATACAATGATCTTTTGTATTTATGATGTTTGATAGATGTAGCTTGAGCTTGTAAATACTATCCACTAAGACCAACCAATGGAGGATGGTTATATCTTAAAACTGAAGCTAAAGTTTCCTATTGAGTTCCTACCATAGTAAAAGAAGGCAAACCCTCTTGGGGAATATCAACTTCTACCTCAACCAAGGTCGCATCCAATCCCACCGCCGCACCTGAAGTAATCTTGGCAAGCATAATATTAGTATAAAGTATTTGGTATTTAAGGTTGGGGGTTTGGTTTAAAAGTAATTCCTGACAAAGTTCACTTAGCTTGTATACATAAAAGGAAAACCTTGCTTTTTAAGCCTCCCTTTTAACAAAAATGGTATCGATGTATGTGCAGTAAACTGCCCGTGTTTACAACAAGACAATAGTTCCTGGAACTGTAAATACTATCTACTACGAGCAACCAATGGAGAATGAAGAAATAGTAAGTTGAAGCTCACTTACTGAGATGATTTTCGAAAGGTGCTCGCTGAGTGGGAGTAGTTTAGAACACCAATCTATTAACTCATAAATCGCTCAACTTGGTAAGTATAGATTCTTTCAAATTAGTTTGTTTATGGTCTTCGTTAAAATGTAACACTTGGAAACCCATGTTCTTTGCCGCCTCAATGTTACCGACATAATCGTCAATATATAGTATATCCTTTGGGTTTTCTTGCACTTTATCCAGAAGTATAGTGAAAAACTTCGAGTCTGGTTTTCTTACTAATATCTCAGAAGAATTAGTAATCCAGGAGAAATGTTTTTTTATACCAATCTCATCTATAAAATCAATGACAACTGAAAGATGGTTTGTTGCCAATGCGAAAGGATATTGTTTTACTAAATCAAACACAGTCTTATCCACAACACGGTAGTACTCTCTCATATACTCAAGTATGCGCTCCTCCGCTTGTGTTCGACTTAATTCATACTTTTCTTTTACCCAGGGATAAAAACCAGCATCATCGAGGTCAAAATAGCGATTAAAATCCTGATACATATAATCTTTGGGCTCATCTCGCCATAAAATTACTTCCATCAAATCAAAGGCAATAATTTTGATGTGACTCACTATTTGAAGTATATCAAAATAGCCTTTGATACTCTCCACTACGACCAACCGTTGGAGAATGGTTAGCTTTTATACACAAACGGAAAGCCCTCTCTCTTTCTAAGCCTCCCTTTTAACAAAAACGGTATATATGTATCTGCAGTAAACTGCCCGTGTTTACAACAAAGCAGTAGTTCCTGGACCTATAAATACTATCCACTACGACCAACCAATGGAGAATGGAGGGGAAGGATTTCTGAAGCTAAATTGTGGGTCTGTTAAACCTTGTTAAGAACTGGTTTGAGAACTTATAAAGTTTCTAGCTTTTAATTGACAATGTTGGAGTGTCTATTTGGGTGTCCATCCGAAAGGGTTGGAAGTGTCATGAACGCGGTCTTTATTATTTGAAACTGCATAAAATAAAGAATAATTTCCTGGAACTTTATCAGCACTTAGACATGCATTTATCATCGAAGCACAATCTTCATGACTTAGCCAAACCGCGCTTTCCCGAGGTTTATGTTTAGGTCTTTTGTTTTGTGTATTAATTCCACCAAATCTGACGCAAACAACCTCAAGACCCTTTGATGCAAAATATCTACCCATTGTTTCCATAAAAACTTTTTCAGCACCGTATATAGAAGTAGGAGATGGAGTATTATTTGCAGACAACTTTCCTGGACCTTTCCAATCATAAAAGTTATCTGCGTGGACAGAGCTAGCCATTATGACCCTCTTAACATTACCTTCTACTGCAGCTTTATAAATATTGTAATTCATAAGAGAATTACCAGGGTCGTAAAAACTTTTTTTTGTATCTCTATCATCTGTTTCTTTAGAGTGAATTAATGCAAGATGAACAATTGCGTCGTATCCTTTGATTGTATCTAAAAGAGCAGGATAATCTCGTGCGTCTAAATTTGGTAGGTCGAATGATGTCAGCTCATATCCATTTAGTTCTTTTTGAATGACAGAGCCGATGGTGCCTTCGCCTCCAACTATAGCAACTTTTGAAATTGGACGAGGTTCATTTTCTTTCTCCATAGAGTAATTGTATCATTTGAGGCTAGATATACTATGTACTACGACCAACCGATGGAAAAGGGTTAACTTTAACTATTATTTAGCTTTTGTACATAAAAGGAAAACCTTGCTTTTTAAGCGTCCCCTTTATTAAAAATGGTATAGATGTATCTGCAGTAAACTTCCCGTGTTTACAACAAAGCAGTAGTTCCTGGAACTGTAAACTATCCACTACGACCAACCAATGGATAATGAATTATGAATCAAGAATTACGGATTGGGGATTTGCAACAGAAGATTCCCTTGGTCGCCGGTAACTACACTTGGTACTTCGCCGCTCCATTTTTCTATCCACATTTTCATTAAAAGCGTATCGGTCAAAGTCGCTCTTTGCAATCTTTGTTCCTCAGCCTGCCCCTCTGCTTTAGTTATTCTTGCCTTTTTTCTAAACTCTTCCTGTTTTGCTATATTTTCTTCGGTAATTACGCGCTCTTTTTCAATCTGTTTTGCTTCGATTGCATTTATATATTCGTCGGTAAAGGCAATTGACCTAATTCCAAACTCATCAAGGATTAGTCCATTTTCCTCAAAAATTGGACGCAGAGCATCCTCGATTGCTCTTTGAACTTTGCTAATATTTCCAGTATAAAGGTCAGCTGCATTAAACTCCCGCGCTATATTTCTTGCGTGAATTCTGGTGTCTGTTTTAACGATTTTCTCAACAATGTCAGCTTCTGTACCGATATTGTTTGCAATCCAACCAGCTTTTGTCGGGTCCACGGAAAATCTGGCGGTGTAGTTAAGTTCTATTTGCTGGCCGTCCAAAGTAGTTGTGTCTACCGGTACATCGGTATAGGTTGCTTTTGAGCGCAGCGGTTCGTTTGAAGCTTCATAAGTTACCTTTTTTGTGTTGTAAGTAATGGTTCCTTCGGCAAGAGGGATAACAAAATGGGCACCTGGGCGAAGCATGCGCCCGGTAACTCTTCCAAATCTGGTTACAACCTTGATTGTTCCTGCCTTAACAAGTCTTACTGAAGTTAAAGCCAAAAGAGCAATAATGAAGGTGGCCGCTATGGGTTTTACTAGCTTTTGAAGGTTTTCTTGGTACACTAACCTATATTATATCAATATTAGATTATAAATACTATCTACTACGACCAGCCAATGGAGAATGAAGGGTTTTGGGGATTATTCAGTTTCTTGAATTAAATATCTGCCTATTTTTAATACTACCTTACTTCCAGTATCGCTTAGAGAAGCTTCTTCAACAAGTTCAACGATTGCTGTTAGTTTTTCGGTATCAAGTTCAGGGAAGCGTTTTTTAAACTGAGGATCTTGTAGATCGTAGCCCTTGTTGTCAGTGTACTTGACAACCTTGCCTTTTTTGGGGATATCGTGCTTACCAATTTCCCTAACGCGACGCCCTTCTCCAATTCTTGACAAGGTATAGTCATCAGGGTTTTCTTTTACTTGCTCAAAGAAAGGTTCCCACATTTCCGCAAACGGATGGTTGTCTTTTCCTATTTGAGATAGTAATTTTCCCAATTTAACGTTTTCAACTTTTGTCATAAGCAACGTATTTTACAATATTTTACGAAATGGTCAAAAAGCTTAGAGTTTAGAAAGAAACCTTTTTCGGTGAAGGTGATTTACACAAACTTTTGACAAGAGGAGTGTGCAAGCTTTGCTTTAGACGAAGTTGCAAGCTATGCTTTAAGCAGAAATCAACCATTGATAATTTGAAATATGCTAATATTAAAGTATGAAAAAGTCGTCGTTTCTAATAATGATGGCTGTTGCAGTCCTTATTCTGGCAGTCATCGTTACCCGTCTATATTAACTATAAACGCATAGCCGCTTTGTTAACACTTCTTGTTTATAAACCGGCTTTGGGAATTTATTGAAGATAGGTGCTTAAGTCGATGATCTTGGGAATTTTGGTACAGTTACCCAAGATTTTTTTACAGTTATATTTGTAGCAATCAAGCCCATATTGAAAGTCGGGAGGACAATCGGAAACTTTATCCTGCTTTAAAACGCACCTGTTTTGGCAAGGCGAACAGGCACACAATCCTTCATCAAATAGCGTCGCAAAATTAATTCCGGCAATAAGAAGCCAAACAACTAATACAATGACTCCGACTACAATGAGGATATATTTCACTCTACTTTAACTATACCCAAAAATATTTTAATTTGCCGTATATAAATTACATTTTGGGGCTTAATCTTTCATGCGTGATTTTACTTTATCGACAACTTGTCCGGGATTTTGCATCGCTTTCACTAAATAATCCTTGACACCAAGGTTGAGGGCTCGCTTTTTTTCGTCGGGGTCGGCTAAATTTGTCAAAACTACAACTAAAGTATTTTTCCCTTTCTCATGTTCTCTTAGCTTTTTCAGTAAATCTATCCCGGAAACCCTGGGAAGCATTACATCCAATAAAATCATATCTATTTTGTTTTTAATTGCCATATCCAAACCGCTCTCTCCATCCATCGCCGTCAAAACTTCAAAACCCTCATTCCTAAATTTCTCCGAATACATCTTCGAAAGAATCGGGTCGTCTTCAATTATTAATATTACCGGTAAATCTTCTTTTCCTTTATCTTCCATATGCAAATTAGTCCTCAAAACAATAATAGTTCAAGCCTGCAATGTTTGCAAATTTATGGTTTATATTAAATTACTTGCAGGTACTATACTTAATGTGTAAATATATGGTATGAAATTATTCAAATTAACAATTTTGATTATCGTTTTAGCCTCCGGATTTATTCTCTTTAACCGTGAGGCTCATGCTGCTGAAGGCGTAGTTGAGCTCAGAAGCACTAAGGGTGAAAAAAACCGCTGTTTTGCCTCGTATATATTAATGCCGAATTCAAGCTACACAATCTTAGTTAGCTGTAGAGATTTAATCTACCCCCCCCGACCCAGTTTATTTAATTATATTGTGTGGGCAACTCCAACCGATGGGGGAAATGCCGTGAGGCTCGGAGAACTTGGAGTGGGTAAGGCAAGTTATAATACCAAAATTGCTTTTTCCGGTCTTTTTGTAACTATCGAGCAAAGCAAGTCTCCGAGAACTCCCAAGGGCGAAGTAGTAATGCAGGGCCTTGGTCAAGAAGTAGAGTTTCTTGACAGACCGACGACACCGACTCCCACCGAAGAACTTGCCGAAGGAGAGGAGAAAGAAGTACCGTTAAAAGACTTGTCAACTAGGAATAAAATTCTCTTGGCATTTAGACGCGCGGGATTGGTAATCTTTCTGGTACTTGCTACAACAGTCGCACTGGTCTTTGTTCTTACTCGGCAAAGGCATTAGGAGTCATTTTCAGTCCTTTTTCCTTCAGTTGGCAGATCAAACCAAAAGGTACTTCCTTTATTAATTTCCGAGTCTAGACCAACAATACCATCAAATCTCTCCACTAAAAGTTTTGAGATATAGAGTCCCAATCCGGTACCAATAGTCTTTCCCACGGCACTTCGTACTCGGTAGAATTTTCGGAATAATCTTTTTTGTTCATCCTGAGATATTCCGGTCCCGGTATCCGTTATTTCTACTCTTACTTTATTTTCTTCCGGTTTCAATATTTTCATTGTCACGCTCCCAGAATTAGTATATTTCACCGCATTCGAGACAAAGTTGTCAATAACCTCAAAAAGCCTATCTGGATCCACAAACACTAAGTCATTAATATCTTTACTTGCGTTAAAAGTAAACTTTAGTTTTTTCCTTTCTGCCTCAAAACGGGATAGCTCAAAAACTTGTTTGGCGATTTTGCTAACACTCACCCTTTTCATTCGATAGGTTGCTCTGCCCTCCTCAATCCGAGACACATTAAGCATGTTATTAACAAGACGGATTATTCTTTCGCTTATCCCGCTCACATCAATCAAATATCCTCTGGCTTTTTCGTTAATTTCACCGGCGTCTCCTTCCAATAGCATTGAAAGATAGCCTTTGATTGCAGTCATGGGAGCTCTAAGCTCATGAGCTGCCATCGAAATAAATTCATCCCTTTGTTGATAAAGCCTTCGAAGTTTTTTATTTACCTTCACAAGCTTCTTATTTCTTTCTTCCAGTTTTTCCTTGAGCTTTTCTTTTTCTGAAGAGTTACTCGCGCGTATCTTCGTCATGAATAATTTTAGCGGGTAATACTAATAGTTGCCTTGGTTTCTCCGGTAGCCGTAGCTACAATTCTGTTATTTGCATCAACATAAATTGAGTAGCCGGTATCGCTAGCATCTCCGGTAGTTGGGTCTTGCGGAAGAGCGGCCATATAAACCGGAACAATTTCTTCACCTGTATCTCCGGCCGAACCCAAATCAAAACACCCGCCTCCCGTCCCTATGCATGTTTCAGTTGTGGGAAAGTTGCTGGTCTCCGGATCACCGTCCGTATCGGGAATTGCACCACTATGTTCAGCTTGGTATTGATAAACAACAGATAATACCGCATATAAATCGGCTTCGCGCACGGTATCGCGGGCCTTAGCAAGCTGTCTGGCCGGATTTATCAAATAGACAATACTGGTCGCCAAAATTGCCATTATCGCCATTGCAATCAAAAGTTCAATTATGGTAAAACCCTTATCCTGTTTCATCTTTCTCCTCTTCAGTTTCTATAATGGTATCATCTTTTACTTCAAGCGGTACATATTCGGCCTCAAAAACAGCTTTTTCTGCAGCATCAAGCTGTTGCCTATCAATGTGGAGTTCTGCATCCTCAACTTCTTGAACCTCCAAAGATTCAACTACTACAGAAAAAATATTTCTAAATGTATAAATCGCAATAACCGCCAAAAGCAGCGCTACCCCCAAAAGTATTGGGTAGAACTTATCAATTTTTTGCCAAGCTTTCATCGACGTATAAAAACCCTCCGTATCTAAAGGAGATTAGGTTGCTTTCTGAAACTCTTTCGGCATCTATGCTTACTGCTCTCAGCATAAAAGGAAGTCCTTGCAGTTTTTGCATCGCGTCTCCTACCTGACTCCAGCTACCCTCAATAATGATAACTATTGGTACTCCAAATTGTCCGGTTTGATCTCGCACCGCCTTCTCGCTAGCAAAAGAAAAGCTGGTAACCAATCCTTCTTCTTTTAGCTTATCTATCTCCTTGGCAAATTCCACCAAGCCCGCTTCATCGGGAAAAAGCGCAGCAAGAGAATCATTAATTTTACTGCTTGCATCGACCTCGAGCTTAGCAATTTCTACTTCACTTTTTTCAGATGCTTGGATATAGGTGGTTCGCAGTTTTTTAAATTCAGCTCCTCTTTGGGGCAGCATTCCCAAAAGAATAACCGTCACAACCAAAAAAATGATATTAACCACGGCTAAGATTACATCTTTCACCCACCATCTTTTCGAACCGCGCCCTTTTTTAGATTTCCTCACTTTTTCTTTAGATTTTTCTGATACCGGCCCTTTCTTGCCTCTCTCGGATACTGCCTTTTTCTCTTTAATCTCAGCCGGCTTGGCCGGCTCTTTCACAGGAATCGATGCCTGGATATTTTGAGTTTTTTTCATATCTTTTACCATTTTATCTCCTTGCCGGAATTTGAGGCTTAATACTCGAAATCGGCAAATAGCTGAATTTCATTACATATTCAAGGTTCAGCTCTTCTTCGTAACTTGATATCGGAATATCAACTAAAGAAAAGTTAATATCTTTTTCAAGCTCGTCTTTAAAATCGATGAGAGACTGCCGGTCCTGCGATACTCCAATAAGGTCTATCCCCCCTGTTTCTAGATCTACTCGATATCTTAATATACTTATTCCTTGAGGCTTTGCTTTCGAAATTGCATTGAATATAAGTTGGGGAGGAGTTGTCACTTCGGTTATCACCAAAACTTTGGCCGCAGTGGTATTAATATCTTTGACTTTGCCAATATACTCTGCTTTTTCGGGTGGAATGAGGCTTGAGCTATCCTCCTGTTTATAAAAAGCTACCTGCTGTCCTATAAAGAGGGTAACGCCAACAGTTGAAAAAAATGCAATCCAAATTACTAAAGTAACCACCAAACCTAAACTCCAAATTTGATGCTTAAGTTTTTCTCCCTGGTATTTTTTAACCAGTTGCGGAGGCAATAAATTTACTGTCAATTCATCGACGGGTTCGGCCGGGTCTTTTAATTGAAGCGAGATTGGTATTAAGTATTCCTGAAGAGTCTTTGCTTCTACCCCGGAAACTAACGGTTTTATCCACTCGACAGGAATTTTCAGAGTTGTTTGAAGACTTTTTGCTAAAGCTTGGTCTAGTTTCGGTCCTCCAACTAATATTTTCTCAACATTGATATCTTTATAGTGCTTGAGCATTTTAGAAGCAATATTTACCGCTTCTTCTTTTTCGGAAATTCCGACAACCGAGCCGGCAATAATTCTTTGCCCCTGGGAAATTAAAAGAATTACCTGTCCAAAATTTTCATATAAAATCAAGCTTCCAGAAGTGTTTGAATCCGACATTCTTACTAATGAAATTGATGGAGTTTCCACAACTAAAGGAAAAAGACCGGCTTGATGGGCGCTATTCACATACCCTGAAAGAATTTCTTTTAAAATAGCGACTACCAAAACCTGCAAGCCGTCCTCATCTTCTTTAATTATTTTCCAATCTAAAACCACGTCTTCTTCTTTGTGAGGTAAATATTCGGCTGCTTGCCAACGGACTGCTTCATCCAACTCGGATGTTCTCAGTTTGGGAAGTTTCAGTATTTTGGTGAGGGTGGATGATTCAGGAACCACCAAACCGACTGATTTTTCTTTAAAGCCCCCTTTTTTCCAAATTTGGGTAAGGATTTGCGCCAATGCTTCTTCGTCTGTAACACGAAAGTTTTTTATCAATCCTTCCGGCAAATCGATGGCGGCAAGCTTTTTGATACCCTTACGCGATGCGTTTAGTTGTAAAACTTGCACCCGATATGGGGATGAAAATGATATCGATACAAAAGTTCTTTTCAGCATGGCAGGCTAATTTTTTGAATTAAGTATTAAGAATAATGAATTATGTATGATTTAAAATACCATTAATTCTAAATTCATAATTCATTATTGCAAATGCTATACTGAATATCAATCAGGCACATGGAGTCCACTCTGCCCAAAATGACTACAAATCGTGCTGGCCAGACACTTATTGGCATTATTCTTTCGACAGCGATATTTGCTATCCTGGCGCACGCAATTTTCACTCTTACTACTTCGTCTTTCAGGCTGGTAAGTTTCTCGAGAGCCAGAATTGGCGCCAGGCAGTTAGCTCAGGAAAAAATAGAACAAATCCGAAACATGCCTTATGAAGATATCGGAACAGTTGGCGGTATCCCTTCCGGCAATCTAGAGCAATCCGAAAATATTACCAGAAATGGTCTTAATTATACTGTCAATCCCAGCGTCATTTATATCGATGACCCTTTTGATGGAGTGAGCCCGACAGACCTCTTGCCGACTGATTTTAAACGAGTCCGCGTAGCAGTTTCCTGGGAAGGCTTGGCTGCTTCCCGGACGAACCCCATTGTATTAGTTACCGATATCGCCCCCCGAGGAGTTGAAACTACTCAAGGCGGCGGGACTCTTTCAATTTTGGTTTTTGACGCCAACGCCATCCCTGTTTCTCAAGCTACAGTAACCATAGAAGCAGATTCCCTGGTCCCACCGGTAGCTATCCAACAGCAAACCAATGAAAACGGCCGGCTGGTAATACCCGGTGCTCCTGCCTGTAATGAATGTTTTAAAATTACGGTCACCAAAAATGGTTACAGCACTGAACGAACATACTCACCTTCCGAAGTCGCCAATCCCAATAAACCCTATTTAAGCGTCGTTGCGGGGCAAGTGACTGAATCAAGCTTTGCCATCGATAAGTTTTCCACTCTAAATATTGCTTCGTTTACCGATAGGTTGTCCGGTTTTAATCCTCTTGACAGCATTACTTTTCAGATTCACGGCCAAAAAACGATCGGGACAGACTCAAACGATCTTCCTGTTTACAAGCTGGATAAACAATTCACTACTGATTCGCAAGGCATTATTATCATCACCGATGTAGAGTGGGATAATTACGCAGTAATCGTGTCGAGCACCGAAGGTTTGGATATTTCAGGAACTAATCCGATTATGCCCTTCTCGGTTTTACCCGATACAAACGACGATTTTGACTTTGCCTTAACAGCCATCACCACCCACCGGCTATTAACCATTTTCACCGACCCATCACAAACCGCTATTGCATCAGTATCAGCAACTCTTTCCTTCGGCGCCTATGAAGAGACAAAGATAGCCGGGGGAGAAAACGACCCCGATTTTGGCCAAGCGTTTTTTGCAGACCTGCAGGACAAAAACCACAACCTTGAGGCAACTGCGGCGGGCTATCTGGATCATTCGAGTAAGGTCAAGGTATCCGAGTATACAATCGAGCAGATTATTCTCAATCCGCAGTAATTTGATCAATAGTAAAAAAACTAAGCTATGAGAAAAAATATAAATCAAAGTTCAAGGCAGGGATTTACCCTAATTGAATTATTAATAGTAATAGTACTCATGAGTCTTTTGGCGGGAGGTTTTTTGACTCTTCAATTCATCCTGAGTCAAAACCAGATTGCCGTCTGGACGAACTATATCAGTGTCAATGATGCCAATAACAGCGTTACCCAACTAGTTCGAGAATTAAGAACTGCCAGAGACGGCGACAACGGAGCATATGCTATAGAAACTGCAGATGACTCGGAAATTATTTTTTATTCCGATTACGATTTTGACGGTCAAGTTGAGCGGCTTAGATACGCACTTGCCGGAACCGAACTTACAAAAGGAGTAATTGAGCCGGAAGGTTCCCCATCCACCTATCCTCCCGGTCAAGAAAAAGTAAAAGTTTTAAGCGATAATATCAGAAATGCTGCTACTCCCATCTTTTATTACTATAATTCCGATTGGCCGGAAGACACCGTCAATAACCCTCTGACAACCCCGGCAAGCCCCGCAGACATTAAGCTAGTAAGAATCTATCTTAAGCTCAACAATTCGGCAAATCAGCCGGATAAAGATTACGAATTGGAATCTTTTTCTCAAATAAGGATGCTAAAGGAAAATCTGTAAACACACGGAATTAACAGGAGCATCATATTCGGGTTATCATAATATAGATATATGAAAAGGCTAAACATAAAAAAAAGGCTGTTAATTAAACACCTGCAGCAGGGTTCCATCCTGCCGGCTCTTCTTATAATAAGCACTGCCTTTTTGATAGTGATTTATGGACTTTTATTTATTCTTTCATTGCAATTCGATTTCTCCCAGCGGCAAGCGGCTTCCGAGCGAGCCCTGCATATTGCTGAGGCCGGGGCTAACTATTACCGCTGGCATCTTGCCCACGATCCGGTAGATTTTACCGATGGTACCGGACAACCGGGACCTTATGAACACAATTATCTTGACCCGCAGGGTTCATCAATCGGAAAGTACAGCTTGGAAATTACTCCGCCATCGGACGGGTCATCAATTGTTACTATCCGCTCGACAGGATGGAGCAACGAATTTCCTAATGTCCAAAGAACAATAAAAGTGCAATACGGAATTCCGTCATTTTCCGAATATTCATTCCTATCAAACGCCACAAGCTGGTATGGCGCCGGTGTCACCGTCAACGGCCCAATTCACTCCAACAACGGTATCAGAATGGACGGCACTAATACATCATTAGTAACAAGCGCCAAGCTGGAGTATAACTGCGGCACCGAAACCGGGTGTTTTCCGCCGGAGCCCAAACCCGGTGTGTGGGGCTCAGGAGGAGACCAAGGGCTTTGGGATTTCCCTGTTCCCGCAGTAGATTTTGACACGATATCATTTGACTTTGCCCAGATGAAAGCTGATGCCGAAACCAGCGGGCTCTATTTAGACAATTCCGGCGCCGGCGGATACCACATGCTCTTTCTTGCGGATGGAACTTTCCGAGTTTATAAAGTTAATTCCACTAATTTTATCGAAGGGTATAGTGTCCCCGGGCAGGGCCTGGGGCAGGAAGGGATTGGCGGATGCCGTAATCTTTACCAAATCATAACCGACGAAACACTAATCGGTACCTACAACGTGACTGATTCCCCGATAGTCTTTGCCGAGGATAACATTTGGGCTGAAGGAGTAATCTCAGGACGGCTATCCCTGGTTGCCGCTCGTTTTCCTATTATTTCAAGCGACGTCAACATTTGGATTCCTAATAACATTACTTATACTACTTACGACGGGTCAGACGTTTTAGGATTAGTATCTCAAAATAATGTTTTTATCGCTCGCGACGTTCCTGAAGATTTTCAAATCGATGCAGTTTTAATGGCCCAAAGCGGAAAAGTCATCAGGCACGGATATTTTGATTGGTGCGGAGGCGCCGAGGGTGCCGTCAAACAATCGCTGACAATTAACGGCTCCATTATTTCTTATTTTAAGTCTTACTGGAATTTTGGCTCAGGTCCCGACTCAGGATTTATCACCCGGCAAATTAATTTCGATACTAATGCTTTATATGATCCTCCACCTTACTATCCAACTCAAGGCTCTTATGAGTTCATCTCCTGGATTGAAGAGTAGAGTAGCTATGGAGTGGGCGTGGGCGACGGACCTCCAACGACGCACAAGGTATTTGAGATAACTGTTCTGTTAGTTACCTCTTCCTCGTATAAAGAACAGTCAAGAATCTCCTGAATCTGGGTTCCGCTTCCGCCTCCGCCGCCAGGAGGTTCATCTCCCTCTCCTGCAGAAACTATAAGCGGCGTCGGTGTTAGAGTTGGCCC
>SDBU01000463.1_pt1 | contig 56813 bp, 59 predicted proteins | sample 2277071 | NCBI WGS metagenome assembly SDBU01 (sample SAMN10397929, study PRJNA504765) | marine sediment metagenome | isolation source: marine sediment core GS08_GC12, 126 cmbsf | place: Arctic Ocean: Gakkel Ridge, Loki's castle | collected 2008 | reverse complement strand
CATAGTCCGCTTGCACTCCTAAAACGGCTTTGGGAACGAAAATAAAAGCGGACAGTTAATTTGCTACAGAACCGGACAATTTAATTTGTTGCTAACAGTTGAGGCGGAGGGCTGAGAAGGCTTATATATGTTTTTAAGAATATTGTTAAAGGATATATTTTGCTGTTTGGTGATTACGAACCTGCGGATTAATAGACAAAGCAAACCTTACATATGGACATTGGAACTATGAAGGATACTTTTAAGGAGAAGACCCATGGGACGTCGTAAAAAGAAGAAACAAGACAGGTTTGAATACTACTACTGCCAGGTTGAAGAATGGTCCAGGTCTTATCATTTTGGAATAGATTATTCGTACGATGCTGATCTGGATAGCCCTCCCTGGGAATGGAACGAGGTGTCCATAAAAGGAAAGGTCATGCACATTACTGATACTGTGCCTGAAAGAAGGCGCTACAAGCAGATGATATTGAATCTTATCACCAAAAATGAGGAGGATGCAGACCTGGGCAGAGTTAGTGTTGGGTTTGCTGAGGCATATGAGGGCATCTTGCGCTGTCTTGTGTGGCTACCTTCAACATCATTTGGCTCTATCATCCCATCGTTGGAAAATGGGAGGTTCAAAGAGGCAGTTGTAAGAGTGAAGAACTTCAGTTATCGGAGAGGACCAATTGATAGCATGGATTTACATACTGAGTTCACACCAGATGACGATTTGATGTAGAGACTTCTTAGTAGGTGTTCCATTGATAAAGGCCATTAACAACCGGAAAAGTTGTACAGGGGTTGTACAAACTCGAAATTTGTAAAATAAGGGGTTACACTGATTGGCGTAACCCCTTGATTTTGCTGGTGCCGAGGGACGGAATTGAACCGCCGACACGAGGATTTTCAGTCCTCTGCTCTACCGACTGAGCTACCTCGGCATACTTTGGACTACTTTATCTAGTCCAAATGGACGGCTGTGTCAAGGTTTGATAGCTCATAATTCGGTCCAATATCAGTAAGTCCAAGATCCAAGATCAACTCAGCACAAGATTGCTTCGTCGGTCTGTATCAAGCAATGCTCCTCGCAATGACGCCGGCCTGTGGCCGGCGTCGGGGCTATAGTCTCTGGATTTGGTCCCACATTGGTCGTTGGTCATTGATCGCGCTAAGCTCCTCCTGCCTAAATCAATACTAACAATTAATATTTATCCTCATCCTCACGCCACTTCTTCTTTTTCTTCTTCTTTTTGTTTTTGTCATCCTTCTTCTCCCAGTGGCCGTAAGGAACCCGGTCGTATTCCTTGTCTCTCTTTCGGTAGTCTTTGGGTATTTTTTTGAATTTTTTAGGAACCTGTTTCGGCGCAAGGCTCCTCCATGGGCCCCTGTGGCTTTTGCCCGAATACCAGTTGCCTTCTAATCGGTGATACCAGAGGCCGCTGTGGAAAAAGATCTCAAAGGATAAATTTGGAACGAAATAGACACTCAAACCGGGGATGAGATAGAGGTTGCTGGGCCTTTCAATGACAGTTCCGGGATAGGATCCGGGTCTTTCATAAGATGGGCCTGGATCTCTGTCACGAGGTTCGTAATCTGCCCTCCAGCCGATCTTTCCGGGCTTCTGGCTCCAGTACCCGTAGGGTACCCTTTGGTACTCATGCCTTCTGCTGCGGTAGTTCCTTGGAAGCTTCCTGAGGTTTCTCGGGACCTTTCCAGCAAGAACATGGGCCCAGGGTCCACGGTACGACCCACCCCAGTACCATTCGCTCCTGTGTCTCATATACCAACGTCCAGTGAAAAAGAAGAGTTCGTAGTTAACATCGGGAACGAAATAAACCTGAAGGTTCGGGACGAAATACAGATGAGCCGGCTGGATGGTCACTATCCCCCGCGGTCCCGGTGGGGGGCTCCCATATACGACAGGTGGGGGAGTCTGGTATGTGACGCATCCGGCAGTTACAACAACCGATAGTATAAGCAGCAATAACGAAGTTCTCTTCATGATAAACCTCCTCTTTAAGAGTGGTTATTTCCTGCTAATTATAGCGTACCAGTGCCTGGTTGATTTTACACTTGTATATATGACACTTAAAGGGGGTGGAAGGTTTAGTTTAAATGCAGAAATTGGAAATTGGGGTTAGAGCATTAAAGGGCGATAAGAGCTGTAACGCAGGGTATCGCAGGCCGCCCATACGGTCGGACCGCTGGGGGCCGCAGGGAAAAACACGGGCTTGGGGTATATCAAAGGAGATAAGAGCTGTTTTGTTGGGTACAGCGAAGGAAAATCAGCAGTTAGTATCTATGAACGAACCTCTGCGCTCCATCAATGGAACGAAGATGGAATTATAATGCAATGGCTTTGCCAGCTGATGGAAGGTGAGTAAGGATTTTCTATGTGGCATTTTGATTTAGGTGTTTACCAGGAAAAGCTTTATTGCTTGTTGGTTTCCCCGCGGTCCTCTGCGGTCAGGGCTGAATAGCCCTGCCTGCGGCCCCCTGCGTTAAGAGCTTTGGAAGTACATCGTTATTTGCCTTGGAATCGAACTCAAGAGATTGGATAGTAGAAGCCGAATAATGATTCAGAGGATCAAGCGCTTCCTGACTGCTCCGACGGCGAAAGTGAATGCGATGAGGAAGAAAACTGAAAGCCAGAGTATATCCGCGAGGTGCCCGAAGCCCACAGTTCCAGTAAAAAGAGCCCGGCTGACGGTGACGCCATGGGTAAGGTGTACTATATTTCGAGAAGTTTACGTGGCAAATGCTGTGTTTGTACTTGTGACCATCTGATTGTATTGCCATGAGTGAGAGAAAAGAGTAATATGTGAAATATTACCTTTTCAGATCGGCAAAATACTCTTATATTTGGGGAAGTTATGCCGACCCTCCAGAAAAAAGTACATTCAGAAAGCAGTTGTGGACACACTTGCTTTGAGGAACTGCCGCTTGAAGACGAGTTCTACTTCCAGTGGCATATCACGGAGCGCTGTAACCAACGGTGTGCCCATTGCTATCATGAAGGTTATGATGGCCAGGGGGAACTGACTAGAGAGCAACTCTTCGATTCTGCGGACAAAATGCTGGCCGCCGCGGAGAAGTGGGGGAAATACGCATCCTTCTCATTGACTGGGGGAGAACCTTTCATCAGACGGGACGACCTGCTGACTCTTGCGAGTTATCTCGATGGCAAGGAGCGAAACGCATATTACGATATCCTGACCAACGGTGCTCTCCTCAATGGTGAGATCGTCTCGGAACTGGCAGACCTTGGGAAACTCCGGAGAGTACAGCTTTCCTTTGAAGGAGCAAGTTCTAAGACGAACGACCGGATACGCGGTGAGGGTAGTTTCGATAAAACCATATTGGCCGTCAGGCTGCTTAAGGGTGCTGAATTGACCGTGAGCGTCATGACCACCGTCAGCCGAGCCAATTCCCGGGAGATATTGCCTCTCATCGATATACTCGAAAATGAAGGCGTGGACACCTTTGCGCTTGAACGGTTTATCCCGGAGGGCCAGGGAAAACAGATCAGTAATGAGGCGATGTCCGCTGAGGAAATCAGGGAGGTCTTTCAGGCTGTGTACGAAGCGGGTAGAATCCCGCGAGACATCAGAGTACTCATGTATCGTCCTCTATTCGGCATTCTTGATAGCGAGGATCCAACTATCGGGGCCATGTGCTCGGTGGGGACCAACGCCCTGACCATCATGCACGACGGGACTGTGCTTCCCTGTCGCCGACTCCCAGTTCCCTTGGGGAGTATCCTGAGCGACAGCCTGTTCAAGATCTGGTACGACTCGCCGATGCTATGGGAGATTCGCAATCCGTCAAACCTGAAGGGTAAGTGTGACGGATGCGAACTGGTTCCTATTTGTCGTGGGTGCAGGGCAGTAGCTTATGCGAACACCGGTGATTATCTAGCAGAGGACCCGCAATGCTGGATTTAAACAAGGAAGATGTTCTGGTGCTGGCCGAGGACGCGGCTATCCACGCCATCCCGGAACTGGACAAATACTGGGCCTTCAACATGCAAACAGGGGATCAGTATACCCTTAATGAGACAGCGCACTTCATCCTAAGCCACTTTGGAGAGTCGACTTCAGTGAGCATGGTTCTGGATCACTTTCTAAAAGAGTTCGATGTTTCACCTGAGGCTGGTGAAAAGGACTGTCTGGAGATATTGGAAAAGTACATAGATGAAGGAATACTGAAAAGGAGGTAAATTATGGAAGCTGTTGTGAAGAAGAGAACTTACAAGAAGCCTGAGATAAATAAGGAAGATAAGATGACCTTCCCGGTGGAAATTATCAACGCCAAGGGGGAAAAGGTTGTCTGCCGCCAGTGCTCGTCGTGCCACGGCTGTAGATAAATAGCCTGTTTAATCATGTCGAAGGCATAAGTCATAATTAAATGGGGGTATTAATGGCTGAATACTACGACAAAGAAGAAATGATTAATTGCGTTCAACAATATCTGATTACAACAGAGGGTTACGATAAGTCTAAGATTTATATTTATGACTATCGACTAGAGCCAGCAAGAGCTCCGATTTATGGCATAAAAGGGGATGATGATGAGGGGCAGGAAGTTTTTGTAGACATAATAACCGAACCAATAATAAATTTTGAATCATATTTTGAAGATATAATAATAGATAGAATCATTCCATCAGACCCTTCCTCCCCCAATACCATGAAGCTTGAAAAAGCAAGTGCGGCAATCTTTTACAGGCACTATTTCCCAAGGGCATCGGTATATTGGGCTATTCCATATTACACCATTGAATCAAGCACAGAGTATGATGAATTTAAAGAAGCGTGCATAAATTCAGGTGTCGGGATTTTGAAAATTAAAAGAAATAGTACCAATAGCATGGAAATAACTGTAGACACGTCAGATCCTCAACCATTAATTAATGAAAATTTTGAACAACTTGTAAGTAAAATCGAAAAATTTTTCGGGAAAAGCTTTACAGATGACAACTTTACCGAAAAACATAAAAAAGAGCTACTTAAGCTCTTTTCAGGTTTTAATGATGCAAATTTAAATTATTTAGTATATTACCCTGACCCTGTTTACCGAAGGAGAAGTGTATCAACTAGAGACCCTGATAGAAGTATAAATAAAGGTTTAATCAATAAGATGTCCGAATTAGAAAACCTATCATATAAGGACATTTTGATTGATTTCAGTAAGCGATATCATACGAGCAATGATAATGATTATGAAATTGCATTGAAAATAACCGAAAAATTATGGGGAGAATATGATCTGGAATATCCAAGGTTGTTTAAAGACTTTGAAGATGTTCTGAAATTAGAACCGAAATACAGGGAGCACTTTTTACACTCATTTCAAATCTTTTTATTCGGAGCTTACGTTATAGATAACCTGTATGGTGAAATAAAAAATAGCGGATATAGTGATAAGTTTGGCGATAGGATAGAGGATGCATGGTTGCTTGCAGCCACATATCACGATTATACTTATATGATACAAAATTTTAACAGTTGGACTGAACGATTTTTTAATTTGGCATTATTTGTTAAAGAAAACCCAGCCAGCCTTGATCTTACGAAGTGCTTTATAGAAGAAGAATACATGCTTAAAACAAAGACGCTGGCTGGCCTTTTAGACATTAAAGTTGACCAAGTAGCATTGTCGTTTTTGCATGAAAAAGTATTTCATGAGAGAAATCATGCAATCATATCTGCTCTATCGCTAATGAAATATTACGATATTAAAAGTTCTGACAAATCGCCAGGCTTCTCAATAAATGTTATAAATTCAGCTGCAAAGGCAATCGCCTTGCATGACTATAAAATTTGGAGCCACATTTCTGGCATTGCCGTGGACGACGAGGATGATTTAATAGGCAAAAATTTTAAAACCAAAAAATTTATTGAGGAAATCCATTTCATTGCAGACCCTGTGACGTTTTTGTTGAACTTAGGAGACAATTTACAGGAGGAAGGCAGGGAAAACCAATCAGAGAAAGTCAGGGCCGAGGAAGCACAAATATCGTTGGAGGCTTTGGATATTAAAGGCAATGATGTTTTTATTAAAATTGAATTTACCGGACCAAGTGCAAAGAACAAGTATAAAGAAAAGATTGGCCATTTTGATAATATACAGGATTTTTTAAAGGCGGGTAGAAAGTTCGAGATATGGTTTATTTGTCGCCCAGATAGAGAAGTCGTAAATGATCAAAAAACTATCATTTAAATGCAGTGAATCAAATGCATGGTTAAGAAAACACAAAGCAAAGGATGTTTCATGGGGCCTAACATCCCGCGGAACTCTGTCACCGGTTGCTGCCTACACTGCTAACAGAACTAAAATTGGTTGTAATGGCGGACCCAAATTAACATTTTATCTAAGAATGATGAAGTTTTAGCAAGGAGGTAGGAGATGGAAAGAAGGGAGAAAAGAGCATACGAAAAACCGGAGATGAAGAAGGAAGCGAAGATGACCTTCCCTGTGGAGATCATCAACGCCAAGGGGGAGAAAATAGTCTGCCGCCAGTGTTCTTCATGTCACGGCTGCAGATGATCGAGCAAGCGTGCTAACGGATATTCGTGAGGTGCTGAAAAGGACCACCCGAATTGTACTGGGGTGCATTGAAAGGTGGATGGGCGTGGGAGTTAAACAAGATGACGAGAAGTCCCCTAAAAACAGTCTTGGTGAAGTAATGAAGAAGTTTTGGCAGGAGTTGTTCCTATTGAATGCCGAAATTGACATCAAGATTGATGAAGAAGAAGCTCCCTATGCAATCGGCCAGTCAATAATTGAAAATATATGTAGTAAAAAAATATTTACAAAAGATTTATCAATTTCGGAAAAGGACCTTCAGAGCCTATTTGACCACGCCAAAAAGCTATTCCAACCCAATGAACCAATAGACATCGGAACAGCTGACATACAGGGGGCTTGGCTAGAATCTCCTTTAAACGGAACTGACGGATTAAGTGCATCCATCTCTCTTTTGTTTCTTGGTAAATTCTGTCGAAGCTTGTATCTTTCCCTTACCCAAAAGCAAACAGGAAAAACTACCATTGATTTTTTATCCCACTTCCTCGCTGCAAACATAAATGTTTCGATAGATAAGGACAACGTCCTCCGTCCCATACAAGTGCTCCTTTATATGGAATGCGCTGCATGTGCACCCCCCGAAGCTTCGCTGGGTTTCTTGAAAATGGCGGAGACAGTTCCTGGCAGTAAAAATATTCAGGCAATTTTCCCAGGCTATAGGGCCCTTCGTAACTACAACAAGGCCGTTGCATTAAATCATTTGGAAAGGCGCGACGAAGCGCTGACAGCAATTTCCATCGCTTTTGACGAGATCATGAGAAGTCAAGAGCCTCCAACCAAAGACCTGGAAGTTTGGAGGGAATACCTCCACACACCAGTACTGTTGATTTGGGCTGACATTTTACAAAGAATGCAATTTGGTAAAAACTCGATGGACATACTCTCAAAAATTGATGTTGTCGCTGAAGAACAACATGATTTGACTCCTTATAAAAAGGCTAAAAAGGGTATTTACGAAGCCTTAGCATGGGTGGATGTTGGCGATCTTGAGAGATGCGAGGGTGTTATTAAAGGATTGCTTGATAGTACGGAAAGCAAAATTATTTTTGGCGAAAATATTTTTCTATTATTGAAAGATATTGTTAATAAAAAGTCAAAATATGACCTAGATTTCAGTAAGTTAGTGGAAGAATTAAGCGAGCGACAGAAAATACGATATGACGCACTACTTGTATTTATTGAGTATTCAGTTTTCCGAAACGGGAAATCATTAAAACTTAAAAAAACAAAAGGTACCCTTAAAGACATAGAACATATCCTTAATGTCATTGAAAATATGGTTGAATATTATAGAGCGGATCGGGGTACCAGACATAATCTCAAGGAATTCGCCATTGAGTGCCTTGGCCACTTGGAAAAGGTAGCAAAGAAGCCCTTTAGGGATGCAGATCTGGAAAATTTTGAAGTGGAGTCTTGGACTAGGTGTTTGGAGCAATGTCTAAAATGTATTGAGATACCCTGTGACGAGGAAAAGGGTGTGGAGAAAGAATCCTATCAGAAAGAAGGCTCAATCGCCAACGAGTTTTGGGGAGAGGACTTTAAGAAACTTAAACCGGGATTACGAGACAGCGTTTTTGACTCAACGTCCGACCTCGTAGACATGTTAATAAGCTATCGAATTAAGATGTGTGAATCCTATTTTTCAGAGAATGAAAAAAAACGTCACTGTAAAAACAGTGACGATAAAGGCTGTATTGAGAATAGTCCTCAAGATACCTTTAATTTTAAAGACACATTAAAAAGATTGGTTCAATTTGAACTCGACGCGATGGGGTTGAAAATTGACAAAACTCATAATGGTAATGTTGCCATACGTCAAGGAATGGGCACTCTTAAAAAAGGAAATAAGCGGGAAGATTATGATTATGTCTACCCCAGAGAAGGCTCCTACTGGGACAGAATTATCTTAAGGCGTGGGTCTTATCTGGCCCGTGTTGAGGGGGAACTGCTGGAAAAAAATCCGGGCCAAAATGATAAGGGATGTCCTGCGGAGCTTAAAAATAGATTTTCATGGCTAGAGGATGAGCTTAAAGAGCCTGATGACAAGAAAGTTCGAGAGTGTCTGGAACAGGTTATAAATAGATGGAGGGAAAATCCATCGGAACAACATCTAACTCATGGCCCTCAGAAAGTGCCTACGCTTGAAATTGATGATTATGAGTCGATTGTCCGCGAAAGAGACTATCTGGCGCGACTTGAGGGTGGGCGAACTAAACACCCTGTAGGCACATGGGACGTGGACGTAAAAGGGGGGTCGGTAGGGGGCATTGAATTTGTGTCGCTACGACGGTGGAATTCATTCACTCCCGAACTGACTTTTTCTAGAGGCGGAGGATATTATGTTTTTGTTCCAGATGACGGGCCGAAAAAGAGCTCTTACGGTGGGACGTATCGCAAGACGAAATTGGGTGTCGTGATCGACCCTGGATTTGATTTTATTCACAATTTTTTCACGCAAGGATTTGCCCTGGACGACATTGACATTGTACTGCTAACGCATGCACACCATGATCACATCGATGATTTCCAGGGTATTGCAGACCTGCTCATGGAGAGTTCCAAGCGCGGCAATCGGAAAGAACCCAAAAAGATTTATGCGTTCATGCCACTTGATTCATACAGCCTTGTCAAACGTTTCATCCACGAACATGCCTTCCGGAGGTTCTACAACGACACTGTGATCGTGGATATGAATCGACTCCTTCCCATTCCCAAGGACCAAACATATAAGCTGGAACCATATGACCTCGTGTTTGTGGAAACTGAAGGAAAACTTAGGTTTTTAACGGAGGATGCCGACAAAAACAAAGGACCTTGCATAAATATCCAACCCATAATGGCGAGTCATAACGACTACGTGACCCATGACCCAAGCTGCGTTGGGTATGTGCTAAAGTTCGAAAATGAGGGAAAAGCAATAGCTACTCTAGGATTCACAGGTGACTCACAGTGGTTCCCGGAATATGCTGGGCATTTCCAAGACTGCGAACTTGTATGTTCACATATGGGTAGTGTGCTTGGTGATGATAATCCAAAGGAGTATAGCAAGGAAAAAATATCACATGGAGCTTGGGAGTCGCTTATTCGAGAGAAAAATCACCCATACCTTCCAGGTGAAATCTTATTCCTTGCACAACTCAGTGAGCAAAAGCCCAACAAGGTAAGTGGAGATAGTGACAAGGTTTGTTCAGAGAGAGTCGTAGTTCTTTCTGAATTCGGGGAAGAGATGAAGGGACTAATGCGGGTGGACCTGGCACATCGATTTAACACCTGCATAAGCAAGGGAGATTGGAGTCGTTTTGTCAACCAGGACAAGATAGAAAATGGCGCCAATAAATGCAACTCAATGCATGTAGAGCCAGCCGACATAGGACTTCGCATTGCATTGCGTAGTGAGTACCCCCCACTTGCTCATTGTGCAATCTGTGATAATTATATCGAATTAAAACGCCTTGTAATTGAGGCTTATGGAAATGAGGAAGCACTGTTTTTCGTGTGTGGACCTTGTTTTAGGTCTAGAACTCATGATGTTCGTTCAACAAAATACGAATCCATCCTCGAGTTTGGCAGGGTGCTCCGGCGGGAGTTGAGTCCCGATCTTGATGATGGGGACAGTAAGAAGGATAGCTAAGGAAGCGGAATACACTCGAATGACGCATCCGTTTAATGATTCGATAGATTTGGGTCGCGCTGGAATGTCCCTCCTTCAGGCCACCGAGGCTGATTTAGAGTTGCTGCGGCGATTTCGTTTGTTGGTTTGTATTGGTAGTGCTGGCCAAGTGATTAACCGAAACGATCAGTTGCCTTGCAATTTTCGGGGCCGCCAATCGGATAGGGGGTGGGTGGATGTGGTAGAGACCACCTGGGCGATTGCTTGCATGGATATGATTGGTGGATGGGAGGAGTTACCTACCGAACAACGAAATGAGAGTCTTGCCTGGTTGATGAACGAGCGGAGTGCTAATGGCGCCTGGGGACGCACTTCCCGCGACATTCCACGCATCCCAGTTACCGGATGGGTTTTGACATTACTGCCGGAACTGGCAGATAAGGAATCCCTATCCTGGCTGGAAAACGAATGGAAGAAGGACCTGAACTCGGAAACGAAGCTGACCTACAAGGGGGCTTTGACCCTTATGGCTTTCGCTGCCACAAAGGCTAATCCTGAAGATGCATCCTTGATTCCGGAAACCGTTGAGTACCTCATGTCCGAGCAGAACGAGGACGGCGGATTCGCACCGTGGAAGGGACACCCGGTCGGGAGCGAACCGTGGAGCACGGGGATCGATCTCCTGGGGTTGACGGCTTTCCCAGACCTGGTGAAGCCTGAGATCGTGGAAAGGACACTCGAATGGCTGGGCAGGAACCAGCTCCCCAACGGGCTGTGGCCCTGCCATTTCATTGAAGAGGGCTCCGCATACTGCTACTGGGGGGCTGTTGAAGCCATGAAGTACCTAAAGAGGATCGGGCGGCTCTGATGTGTGGAATCTGCGGATGGTTCGGGAATAACGACCCTGCCGTCGTCCGGCGGATGCTGGAGGCCGTAGACCATCGGGGGCCTGACGGCTCAAGGATATGGTCCGACGGTGAGCATTCTCTGGGTGCGGCCAGGCTGGAGATCGTGGGTGGTCCATCTGCCGTTCAGCCTTGGGCGAACAAGGATAGAGGTGCCGCCATTGTCTTCAACGGCGAGATCTACAACTTCCGGCAACTCCGGAAAGACCTCGAATCCAAGGGATACCAGTTTGACACTGATGGTGAGGCCGAAGTTCTCCTCAACCTGTACATAAAACATGGCGACGATTTCCCATCCATGTTGAGGGGGATGTTTGCCATTGCTGTGGTCGATTCCAGGGAAAACCGGATCCTCCTCGCCAGGGATCACCTGGGTGTAAAACCTCTCTACTACACGGTCAAATCCAGGAAACTGGCCTTCGCCTCGGAGATCAAAGGACTGCTTCAGGCAACCGCAAACACTCCAGAACTGGATGTCGAAGCTCTGGAGGGGCTCATGACCTTCGGGTACGTCTACCAGCAGGACCGGACCCTGTTTAAAGAGATTAGGCAGGTTAGACCGGGTTCTATCGTTGTTTACGATGGAAAAGACATCAGGGAATCCGTGTTCTTCGAAATGCCGTTATCGGATTATGGGAATAAAGCATCTGGGAAAGGTGGATTTGATGCCACCGCTGAACGGATCAGGGAGTCGCTTGAAGAAGCCGTCCGCACACAGATCAATCATGGGCATCAGGGGAAAGCATGTTATCTCTCTGGCGGAGTGGACTCGTCTCTTATGACCGCACTTGCAGCCAGTATCAGTGACAGTCCCGTTGTCGCCTACACCCTGGCCGATGATGAAGAGTCCGAGGACCTTCAATATGCGCGCAAGGTAGCCACTGCTCTCAGTATCGAACATCGGGAGATCCCTGTTGATTTTCCGACCCTGTTAGCCGCGATCCCTGATTACATTCACCATTACGAACAGGTTGTGGCTGGGGGCGTGTTCGACATATACGGCGGCGTCGCTTTCCATATCCTTTCCGGGGAGATTTCCAAAGACCATAAGGTTGCCTTCTCGGGAGAAGGGGCCGATGAACTCTTCGGGGGGTACTACTGGACCTATACGCACCCTCTCGGGTTCGCCGACCGCATCAGGGGAAGGCGGGCCGACATCGGAGTGAATGGATCGGCGGAGGGGGCGGTGAATGACCTTTTCCCCCAGCCTGAGGATGCGTCTGTGTATCGGAAGAACCTCCTCGATTGGCTAATGCGTGGGGGGTTGTCCAATTACCATCTCTGCAGTGTGGATAGATCTTGCGGTGCCTTCGGGTTCGAGATCCGTCCCGTTTATCTTGATCAGTCAGTTGTGAACGAGGCTCTTCGGGTTCCCATCCAGTTCAAGCTTGGTGAGGATGGAAGACAGACAAAGCTTGTTCTGAAGGAGGCCGCCCGTCCGATTTTCCAGGAACTCGGGGTCGAAGCAATCCTCACCCGTCAGAAGCTAGGCATGCCCTGGGCCGTCCGAAATCTGGAATCTAATATGAATAGGTGGGCTGAGGAACATATCAGTAATGGATATTTGAACTCCCATCCTTTTAGACGCTTCCTGGCCGGGAAAGCCGAAACGGTAATGTTCGACCTCTTCTATCACATTTTCATGGTACAGAACGGTCGTCTGGAGGATGGCTTCGAGATGGCGGAGTTCTTCAGATCTGGTAGCCATGAAAATCTGTATTCTTAGCAAGTTCCCTCCAATCGAAGGCGGCATTGCAGCCAAATCATACTGGCTGGCGAGAGGATATGCCGATGTCGGGGCATCCGTTCATGTGGTAAGTAACGGCAACACAGTGGAAGACTCATACCGGATCGATGGTTGCTACCCGCACCTCCGGGATATAGAGAGGGTTACCCTCCACGAGGTTGAGGAAGAACTTCCCTGGCACATTCCCGATGAGCCGCATTCCCTTGGAAAACTGCTTGATACGGCACTGGTTGCCCACGAGGAACATCCTTTCGATGTCATCGATACAGGGTATCTTGTCCCCTATGGGATTGCCGGTTATCTCTTGAACCGCATTACAGGAGTTCCATATGTTATCCGTCATGGGGGAAGCGATATCGTAAAATTCCTCAAGGCAGGTAAACTGGGACAACTCCTGAATGAGGTTCTAGCAGGTGCGGCGACTATCGTTACCGATAACATGCAGCGGGAAGTCTTTTCGGGATTCAAGGATAAGCTCGAGATTCAAGTACCATATGTTCCCAATTCTCAAGCGTTCAATACTTCGCAGCGGCATAAGCGATCGGCTCCCAAATTCCTTTACCTGGGAAAGGTAAACTGGTACTGGGAACGAAAAGGGCTTGAAAGGATTATCAAGTGTTGTGGGCATTTTCCGGAAGGGTGGAAAATTGACATAACTTGCCAGGGGAAAGGGGAAGAGAGATTCCGGGAGTTCCTGAGGGAGAATAGTTGTGAAAATGTTTGTATCAGCCCATTTGTTCAGCCGTGGCAGGTGCCGGCAGTTTTGAAGGAGGCGGACTTTGTTTTCTGTCTGACGGTCGATGAACCGATCCCTTCCTTCTCCAATGTGCTGGTTGAGGCGGTAAGCTGCGGTACGACTGTAGTAGTCAATGAAGAATTCGAATCTTCGCCTTATGAAGCGTTGATTAATAATATTGAAGATACCCTGCTTAGAGTTACCTTGGATAACCCGCATGCTATGGCAGGTGCGATCAAAGAGCGTTGGAAAACTCTTGAAAAGCGTTCAGTTGAGGATTTTTCACTTTCCTTTACTTTTGATGAGTACATTGCAGATAACCTTCAGCTCCTTGATAAAGCTTCAACAACAATCTCATCTTCCATCTGAAATAATCCTTTCTTAGTGACATCAAATGAGAATTCTGATCACTGGAGTTGGAAACGTCGGGAAAAGCACCCTAAGGGAAGAGGTGGCGGCTTCTTACGGCGGTAATGTCATCCAGGTTGATATGGACTACTATCAGGGCCCGCTTCCTCCCAAGGGGGGAAAGATCGTTCTTGTTGAAGACGTTCATGGATTAGAGAAGTCATCTGAGTATTACGATGTTGTTCTCTATCTCAAACCGATGAGAGGGCATTTCATCCGATGGTTGAGACGAGGCAAAGCGTGGTTTTCCTCGGGAATTGTTGATATAGCGGCGCGAGGAGGAAACGGGAGGCCATATTCACTGGCCAATATTCCATTAATCCTGAGAATTGTGTTGAGGAATTTTCTCCACTACCGTAAATGGGTTCGAGATGACCTGCATATTCTGCAAGAGAAATTCCAGGAAAAATATTGGGTAGCTGATGAAGTTGGGGAAGGGAAAGAAATTCTTCTCAAATTCCTAAGTAACTCTGCAGTTTTACCAAATTAGAGGATTAACCTTTTCCTAATTCCCTGCAGTGCGATTATAAAAGCAATTGCCAGGAAAGCTATCAGCCAGATAAGGTCTTGGGTAATCGCCCATGATATGTTCCCAGCAAACAGAGATCTGCTTATATTTACCCCGTGGGTCAGGGGGAGGAACCATGCCATCGTCTGGGCCCATTCGGGCAGGTTCTCGATGGGGAAGAAGATGCCTGAAAAGAGGAACATGGGGGCGATTACCAGGGTGAAGTAGTAGGAGAAGAAATCGTAAGATGGAGATTTGGCCGTTACTATCATGGAGAGAGAGGAAAAGAGAAGGCCGATGATAATAGAAAGGGGGAGGACGAGAATGGCCCATGGACTTGCCACCAGCCCGAAAAATGACATGACCAGCAGCATGGCCGAGCCGGAGAAGAGGCTCTTGGTCGCCCCCCACAGGATCTCGCCCGCCACTATCTCGTCCAGGGAAACGGGAGTGGCCAGGATTGCGTCGTAGGTCTGTTGCCGCGTCATTCGGGTAAAGGCTCCGAAGGTGCACTCAAAGGTGGCCGAGTACATAGTGGCTGAGCACACCAGGCCAGGGGCGAGAAAAGAGATGTAAGGTATCCCGTTAACGGTTCCCACCATCTTCCCCAATCCCCATCCCATGGCCAGGAGATAGAGGAGGGGTTCACCCAGATTCCCGATAAGGCTGGCCTTGTAGTAGGTTGTCCATACCCTGAAGTCCCTGTACCAAACGCAAAAGGCGCGAAGTGTTATGTCCGGGATCAGGGAACCAGTACGGGGCACCCTTGCTGGCGGCACAGGAACAGTCAGTTCGCTCATTCCTTCAGCTCCCTCCCGGTAAGGCGCAGGAAGACGTCCTCCAAAGTGGCGCGCCGGTGAAGTACAGTGCGCTCCGGTCCGATGTTTATCCTTCCTAATAACGCCCGGGCATCGGGAGTGTAGAGGTAAAGTGTATCGGCTGAGCACTCTACCTCAATTCCTTCGAGATCGACGCTGCCGTTTATGGCTTTTAAGCACTCGTCCCTTTCCTCATTTTCCGCCAGCCGGATTTCCAGGACCTCTTTTCCCACGTGCCGTCTTACCAGCTCCGCGGGACCTCCTTCAACCAGGATCTTCCCGTGGTCCATGATGACAAGGCGGCCGCAAAGTTGCTCGGCTTCGTCCATGTAATGTGTGGTCAATACAAGGGTAACGCCCTGCCCCTGGAGTGTTCGGAGCTTCTGCCAGATCAGGTGTCTCGCCTGGGGGTCCAGACCGGTAGTGGGCTCGTCCAGAATGAGTACCTCAGGGTTGTTAATTAGCCCCCTGGCGATAAGCAGGCGGCGTTGCATCCCCCCTGACAGTTGCATTATGGGGTTATTGGCATGATCTTCCAGCTGAAAGAATCGCAGTATTTCTATGGCCTGTTTTCTGGCTTTACGTCGGGGGATTCCGTGGTACATGGAGTAGACAAGAAGATTCTCAAGGACTTTCAAGTCCGTGTCCAGGTTGTTTTCCTGGGGGACTATTCCTATGCGGGACTTTACCTTCCGGGCATTTATCGACACATTCATGCCGAGCACAGACAAGGTCCCTTCGGTTACCGGGAGATGATTAGTGATCATGCGCATGATTGTGGTTTTGCCCGCTCCGTTGGGGCCCAGGAAACCGAAACACTCGCCTTTTCGGACACTGAAGGAGATACTGTCAACTGCCGTAAAGTCGCCGAACCTTTTTGTCAGATCTGCGGCGTTGAGGATCAAGTCATTATTCTGTTTCAATTAATGCTCCTCTTAAACTCGATATCACACTCTGATGACAAGGGTGTCTGCCAATTTATCGTGCCACGCCTGTTTCCTCCTGTCCCATATGGCCCACATATACCCGATATACAGCAGGCTGGATGGAATATATCCAAGTGTCCGTCCCAGGGCCCTGGCATAACTTATCTTTTCTCCTCCGGTACGAATAACTTGAAGACCGAGGACTTTTTTCCCGGGCGTCTGTCCGGTGGAACCCAGAAAAGCGGTGTGATAGGTGAGCCAGACTATGAAGTAGGTCAACTTGAGGCTGGTGCCTATCGTGCCAATGGCCCAGGCCTTGCCCGGAAATGATCCTGCGCCGATCGTAAAGGTAAACCCGGAAAGTACTGCCAGAAAGATCGTTATAAAGGCCAGGAGAATATCGTCCATCACCAGGGCGACAAATCGGCGCTTAACGCTGGCCGGTTTGCCCGGCAAGGAAGAGACTTCGCCGATGCCCATGATCGGCGCTTCGCCCGGCTTGCCTGTACCTGACAGCCTTGGCATCGGGGACTGACAGGATGGGCAATATGGAGTTCCATAATCGATCGCTCCGCAGGTTGAACACTGATTTCTCACGTAATTGCTCCTTTATCCCAGATCACCGAAGAGGCTGCCCAGAACTGCCGCGCCAGCGGTGGCCGCGGTCTCGGTTCTGAGTATTCTTGGGCCGAAGCCGGCAGCTATGAAGCCCCTTTCAACGAGATGGTGGATCTCACCGTCGGTAAATCCGCCCACAGGCCCGATCACAAGAAGACACGAACCGGGACTTGCGATATTACTGACGGTTTCATTCAGGGGCGGTGATGAACCTGATTCCCACAGAACGATAGCCAGATCGTATTCGGAAGGCTTAAGGTCTTCCAGAACGACGGGTGACTCAAGTACTGGAAAGCGCGCACGCTCGCACTGCTTGCAGGCTGATATGATGATCTTTTCCAGGCGCTTTAGCCTGGGCCAGGGTTTTGCGGGTCTGACTTCGGTCCTTTCCGTGATCAGGGGGATGAAAGCGGCCACACCCAGTTCAGTACACTTCTGGAGGGCCCATTCGAAACGCTCTCCCTTAACTATCCCCATAGCCATGGTCAGGGAAAACGATGGATCATTCTCGGTTTCGGTAGAATTTATTTCCAGTTTCCCCTCTTCAGAAGAGATGGAAAGGAGGGTGGCTCTGTGCATATTTCCCAGTCCGTCCACCAGCTCGATCTCATCCCCCGGCTCCAGACGCATTACATTCCTGGCGTGATGAAGTTCTTCACCTGTAAGGATCGCAGTCTTCCCCTGGACATTATCCGGTTCTATATAGAATGTTTTGTGTGGCATATTAACCAGTTGTTAGTTGTTGGTTGTTAGTCAGCGGTTGACTGGAGATTGGAAATTAGAGCATTGGAAATTGGTTCCACTAATCACCAATCACTAGTTACTAATCACGCATAACGCTTCACGCATTGCGCGTCACGTTCTAAAGGAAAGCGCAACCCACTCTCCTTCACATAATTCGTCAGATAAACTCAAATCTGATTCGGTAAAGGCCTCCAGGACTCCGTCCCTGTCATCATCCATTATGCCTGATACTATAAGAGTGCCCTCCTCGGCAAGGGAGTTTGCAAGATCACGGGAGATATACTCTAATAGGCCTCCGGTGAGATTAGCGATAATAAGGTCATACTTGTTCTCAACAGACCTGATCGTTCCCTCACTGACTTCTACAATTTCAGTGACGTTATTGTCCCGTACATTCTGCTCGGCCACTTCTACAGCGGTAGGGCTGATATCCACAGCCAGAACTTTCCTGGCGCCCAGGAAAGCCCCTGCAATGGCAAGGATTCCTGTGCCGGTACCCAGGTCCAGCATCCTGTCGCAGGTTTTACGTGCCAGTTCAAGGTCCAGGAGGACAAGGCACAGCCGTGTCGTTGCGTGAGTGCCCGTCCCAAAAGCGAGTCCCGGATCCACAACGATCTCGGTTCCGCCGCCTGGTGGACACCACGATGGCCTGACCGTCAGACGTTCAGAGATCGTTACAGAACCATGCTGTGACCTGAAAACAGCCATCCAGTCTTCTTCAGGCACTTCCTCTGTGGACAGATCCCCTTCCCGGTTCATAAGTCCCATTTCGGATAAGCTGGCCAGGTATTGCTTCAAGCCTGCAAGAATCCCGTCGGATTTTTCATTATCTGCATAAGCAGTTACCAGTATTTTTTCAGAGGACTCATCTATGATAACCCCGCCTGTTGAGGTTGTCAGGTGATCGGAAACCGCCTCGACTACTTCCGGTGTGACAGAAACCGTAATTTTCGTGTATATCCTTTCACTCATAAGTGAAACTCTACCATATCTTCAATGTATAAGCGCATTCAGCTGACTAGCCGCACTTATGCATTGAGTTCCATGTTCCAAGTAAGGTCATCGCGAGTTGTATATCTGAGGTCCGACCCCAATGACCCACTTATCAGATTGCCGCATCGCATCCTGCGACGCTTCTTCCGCTGTCACTAAATCTATGGCTGGACAGGCGCAATGGCTGTTTCCCCCTCCCCTTAAGTTCCCCTCCCGCCAGGGGAGGGGATTAGACGCCAATACCCCGATACGCTGTTACTCCAATACGTGTACCTCCGTGTCTCCGTGGTGAAAACCCAAGGCCAAGGTTTCCCTCTGTGCCCTCTGTGACTCTGTGGTGAAAACAGACAAAACCACTGCCTTGACAGGATTAACCCTGAAACGTAATCTATCACATCCTGTTCAGGGTGAAGCAGGACTATACTGAAGAAAGAAGAGGAAAAGCCTTGAGAATCAGAAAGATACCAACAGGCAGACAGCGCAAGAGAAAGCAAAGGAGGCTCCTGTTCCGCTCGACTATGTACACAGCTCTGGCGGGCTTCGTTTTTATGATCGCTGTCCTGATATATTTCAGCCTGAATCTGCCCAAACTCAACAGCATTGAAGATTACAAGCCTTCACTGCCTACTGTTGTTTTCGACCGGAATGATAACGAAATAACACGCTTCTTCACTGAAAACAGAGAACTTATTTCCATAGATCAGGTTCCGAAGATGGTTATCAACGCCATCCTGGCCATAGAGGATTCAAACTACTATGAGCACGAAGGACTGGACTACATAGGTATTTTCAGAGCATTTCTGAAAAATATCCGTGCCCGCAAAGTCGTTCAGGGGGGAAGTACAATTACGCAGCAGGTTGCCAAGTCACTGCTTCTTTCCAGGGAGAGGACCTACACCAGGAAGATAAAAGAGGCCATCCTCGCCAGGAGGATGGACAAACGGTTCAGCAAGGATGAGGTTCTCGAGATATATCTCAACCAGATCTACTTCGGTTTCGGCAGTTACGGTATTGAGGCAGCTGCCAAAAACTACTTCAAAAAGCATGTCTGGGAACTGGATCTTCACGAAGCATCGCTCCTTGCGGGCCTTCCCAAGGCGCCAAGCGCCTACTCTCCAACCAGGAATCCCCAGGAGGCCTTAACACGCAGAAATCTTGTTTTGGCCAGGATGACCGAAGAGGGCTTCATCCAGCCGCAGGATGAAGCGGAAGCAGCCAGCAAGCCGCTGGGTTTAGATCCCAACATTCCGCCTGAGGATGACCCGGTGGCCTATTTCGCAGAGCACGTAAGACGCGATCTTTACGATAAATACGGTGAAAATGAGCTCTACCGCGGTGGTCTCAAGGTCTATACCACCATCGATATGGATCTCCAGAGGGCGGCAGTGGAATCTGTCAGGAAAGGCCTGCTTGCACTGGACAGGAGACAGGGGTTCCGTGGACCCCTGGAATTCGTATCCTCCGAGAGTTTCCCCGAGGCCCTGGAGAGGATAAGGGTTGATAACGGACTTATTGATTCAGCATATACAATTACTGACGAAAACCCCTTCAGTGAAGGCCAGGCCCTCAAGGCCATTGTCATGAGAGTTGGCATGGAGGGGGCTGAACTTGACATGGGAGGCCTCTCCGGATATCTGCCGCTAGAGGAGATGAAATGGGCCAGGCGCATAAACCCGGAAGTGGAGTATGTCAACGATGTGGTCAAGGATGCCAGGAAGGCGCTGAGCGTCGGCTCCATGATCAAGGTCAAGTATCTGAACAAGAAAGATCCTGAGCGCGGGGAACTCTTTGCCCTTGACCAGGATCCGGTTGTCGAAGGGGCCCTTATCAGTATCGATGCTCCCACTGGTCAGATACTTGCCCTGGTGGGTGGGTACGATTACAGAAAAAGTGAATTCAATCGCGCTACCCAGGCAAGGCGCCAGCCAGGATCTGCCTTCAAACCTATCGTTTACAGTTCTGCCATGGATAATGGGTTCACCCCATCCTCGATCATCATCGATTCACCCGTCATCTACGACGATCCCACAGTTGAACTCAAGTGGAAGCCCGCGAACTATGATGAGAAGTTCTACGGTCCCACAACACTCAGGACAGGTATCACGAAATCCAGGAACGTTGTAACTATAAAGCTTGTCCAGAAGCTGGGCCTGCAGACGGTTATCCAGTACGCGAAAAGATTCGGCCTGGAAGAGAACCTGCCCGAGGATCTGTCCCTTGCCCTGGGTTCCCTGGGTGTGACACCCCTTGAGCTTACTTCGGCCTATTCGGTGTTCGCCAATCTGGGGCTTCGGGCTACACCGTGGGGCGTCAGGAAGGTGGAGGACAGGAACGGTATGGTTCTGGAACAGGGCGGTCCAGAGCTTGTGAGAACCCTTTCCGAGGACACTGCGTATATTATGCAGAACCTGCTCCGCGGCGTGGTACAGCATGGCACTGGATGGCGCGCCAAAGCCCTGGGACGCCCCAGCGGTGGAAAAACAGGTACGACCAACGATATGATCGATGCCTGGTTCATGGGCTTTACGCCGCGTATAGTTACAGGGGTCTGGGTGGGATTTGATGAAGAGGCTCCTCTGGGAGTTAACGAGACAGGTTCCCGCGCCGCGGCGCCGATCTGGGTCGACTTCATGAAGAAAGCTCTGGAGGGAAGAACGGCATTACCCTTCCCGCCTCCGCCTCCTGGTGTTGAGATGGTCAAGGTGGATCTCAAGACCGGACTGCTGGCAGTCCCGGGCTCCGAGAAATTTATATATGAATGCTTCAAGATAGGAACTGGTCCCCGGCAGTACACCAGGCCTTTGGATCGCAGAGACGGCACTACCAGGAGAATCTATACGCCGGGATATATTCCACCCGTCGATCTCCCGGGACTTCTTCCCAGAGATTTTTAGGATACAGGTGAGTACGATTAATCGTTATAGAAGATCATTGCCAACCAGAGGATGGACCAACTCATCTGTCCTGGTATTGGCTTTTTTTCTGAGCGTTGCATTCCCGACAGCCCCCATCAAGGCTGATTCTCTTTCCGTTATTCAGTCAAGGGGTATGATCAATTCGCCTTTTGCAGTGTTGACTCGCGCTGGTAACAGTCTTGAACTCGGTTCAATAGCATCTGCCTTTTCCCTGAAAATAAGCATGGATTTTCTCGGTGAGAGGTTGGACCTGGTGGGGGAAAAAGGGTCGGTTCGCCTCATGCTGGATTCTCCCCTGGTCCTTTCGAAAGGCGCATATGAAGTTCTGTCCACACCCATGAGGGCATCGGGCAGCAATATGCTGGTTCCGACCGATTTTCTGACGAAGGCTCTGCCGGCCCTGCTTGGAAGATCTGTTGCCGTTGACGAGAAGGGCAGCACTGTCCTTCTGGGTGAAGAGGGAACAGGTTCTTTTAATGGTGTGGATCCGAAGGGTCTGGTCAGGCTTGCAGCATTTATAGACAGGGACAAACTCCTTCCCCCCGAGAAGAGAAAACCCGTGCCCAGAGGCCTGAAGGTTGTTGTGATCGATCCAGGACACGGAGGACGGGATAAAGGAGCAATGGGCGGTAACGGAACACGGGAGAAAGACCTGGTACTTTCCATATCCCAGAAGCTCAGGACGATGCTGGAGGAGGACCTTGGAGTGAAGGTGGTGCTGACCAGGACCGCCGACTATTTTGTAGGTCTGAAGGAGAGAACGGCTATATCAAACAACAACAGGGCAGATCTCTTCCTCAGCATCCATGCAAATGCGGCGTACAGAAGGTCGGTCAGGGGTTATGAGACCTACTATTTGAGTTTTTCGGCATCCGACCTTGAGGCCTCTCAGGTAGCCCTTCTGGAGAACAGAGCGCTGGGAGTTGAAGGTAAAGAGGGAGAGGAAGCTCTTCTGGAAGCCATATTATGGGATATGGCTCAGCTGGAGTATATCAATCAGAGTGGCGAACTGGCAGCACGTGTACAGCAGAGCATGGTAAGATATGCCGGCGGCCGGGATCGGGGCGTACGCCAGGCACCTTTAGCAGTCCTCATGGGAGCTCGCATGCCCGCAACGCTGGTGGAAGTGGGCTTCATCACCAATCCGGAGCAGGAGATCAAACTGAACAGGGAAACCTATCAGACCCGTTTAGCCAGATCCCTCTTCGAGGCTGTTTCCGATTACAACAGAAGCCTGATGCGGGGTGAGTTAAGGGGCCAGTGAATTGAAAAAAGGGCGTCTTGTAACAGTTCTGTTGGTCATTGTTATCGCCGCATCCGTATCGGCATTGCTCCTTTACCGCTCGATCCAGCAGAAACGGGATGGGCTGACAGCGCTTGAGCCGTCTGTATCCGCACCAACTACGGATGAAATGCTCACCATTGATCTGTATTTCTCCGATGGGGAGGGAAGCAGGCTTGCCCTCGAAAGAAGAGAGATCCCGGTCGGGTTCATCGAAGCTCTGACCCACAGCGCTGTTGAGGGTCTGCTTTCCGGGCCGGATAAGGAACGCCTGTCCAGGACTATTCCTGAAGGAGTTCGGATACGAAGCATATTTGTCAAGGATGGGACGGCATATGTTGATTTTACTTCGTCTATTGCTGCAAATCATGTAGGTGGCGCATGGACGGAGCTTCTCACAATATACTCCATCGTTAATACCCTCACCGAGAACTTTTCTGAAATAGGTAAGGTACAGATCCTGATCGACGGGAGGGAGTTCGAGACGCTTGCGGGGCATGTGGATATAAGCAGGCCGCTTCACGGAAGAGTTCAGCTGCTGGCGGGAGACTGGTAGTGTTTAAAACCGTTCAACGTTCCACGTTTCCTGTTCAAGGTTACGTTGAACATTGAACATTGAACGTTGAACATTTGGAATTTGAAAGGATACATTGCTAAAATTAGGTATATTCGATTCAGGAATTGGCGGGCTCACTGTATACAGATCAGTGCGGCGGGAGGTGCCGTCAGTATCGATTCTGTACTTCGGAGACACGGCCAGGGTTCCATATGGCACCAAGTCGGCCGAGACCGTGACACGCTTCAGCCTGCAGATAGCCGACTACCTGATATCGCAGGATGTTGACGCCATCGTTGTTGCCTGCAATACAGCATCTGCCTACAGCCTGGTCAGGCTAAAAGACGATCTTGATGTTCCGGTCTTCGGTGTTGTTGAACCGGGTGCCAGGGCAGCCGCCGGGGTAACAAAACGTGGTGTCGTAGGAGTAATAGGAACCAGGGGCACGATCTCCTCCGGAGCCTATCAGGAAGCGATATTGAGTGTGAATCCTGAAATTAAAATTGTTACGGCCCCATGCCCGCTTTTCGTTCCACTGGTAGAGGAAGGACTGCTTGACGATGATGTTACTTTCGAGATAGCGAACAGGTATCTGGAGCCCATGATACTCCAGGGAGTAGATACGCTGGTTCTGGGATGTACACACTATCCGATGTTGAAAGGTATTATTTCCAGGATCATGGGAGATGACGTGGTTCTCATCGATTCGGCAGACGAAACCAGCAAGGAAGTCAGGGAGTATGTGGAAAGCAAGACCGGTATGACAGGTACAGAAACAGGTTCCGTCAGCTTTGAAGTTTCCGATTCCCCAACGCAGTTTACCGACGTGGGGCGGATCTTCCTTAATGAGGAACTGGAAGATGTAACCAGGGTAACACTTGAGGAGGGAGACTGACGTGTCCGATTTGACTCACAAGCTAGGGGAACTGATCAGGCCTGACGGTCGTGAGCCGGACCAGATCAGGGAACTGAAGATCGAGCGGCCCTATCTAATGCACGCGGAGGGAAGCGTTCTGCTGGAGATGGGCAAGACCAGGGTGGTCTGCAGTGTATCGGTTGAGGAACGAGTACCTCCCTTTCTTAAGGGTACGGGGCAGGGATGGGTAACTGCTGAATACGCCATGCTCCCGCGATCTACCCAGAACAGGATCACAAGGGACACAGTAACACGGACAGCCGGCCGCGCTTCCGAGATCCAGAGACTGATCGGCCGCACTATGCGGGCGATTGTGGATACGGCTGCACTGGGAGAGAGGACGCTGTGGATTGACTGCGATATCATCCAGGCAGACGGGGGAACGAGAACTGCAGCTATTAACGGCGCCTTTATTGCTCTGGTGGACGCCCTAAAGCACATGCAGAAGGGAAAGAAGATCCGGAAGATCCCTGTTGAAGACTACATGGCAGCTGTAAGCGTGGGGCTTGTGGACCAGAAGGTACTTCTAGACCTGTCCTATATTGAGGACTCGCAGGCTGATGTAGATCTGACCCTGGTCATGACCGGGGGCGGCCGTATTGTTGAGATCCAGGGGGGCGGCGAGGGGACTACCTTCAGCAAGGAAGACCTTGATCTAATGGTAAAAGAGGGGGCAAAGGGGATTAAGAAGCTTATCAAGTGGCAGAAAAGCATCCTTGGAGAACTTCATAAATAACTGTCTCCAATGATGCTGTCCCAGGACCCAAGACCCAGGCCCAACATACATAAATGACTAGTTTATCCACATTGGTCGTTGGGTTCACTGAAAATACCCCTCCTGCCTCTTGCCTCCTGCCTATATCAAACTGTGGTAAAAAATCATGAAAATCATACTCGCCACCAACAATCAGAACAAAATAAAGGAAATAAGGGAAATACTGGAGCACCCGGGTATTGAGGTATTCCCCCTGGACCACATAGAGGGACAACCGCCGCAAATCGTTGAGGACGGGAAAACCTTTCTGGCAAACGCGAGAAAGAAAGCTCTGGCGATTGCGGAATGGGCAGGAATGCCGGCCCTGGCCGACGATTCCGGGCTGATAGTTGACGCCCTGGGCGGTGAACCGGGAGTTGTGTCCTCACGTTACGCTGGTATAGAAGGAAACAGCGTTACCAACAACAATCTTCTGCTGGAAAAAATGGAGGATGTACCTGACGGACAAAGAACTGCCCGGTTTTTGTGCGTGATCTGCCTGGCTACGCCGAGTGGCAGAACGTGGGAGACAGATGGTACTGTTGAAGGCTGGATCACAAGGGAAAAGCGGGGCACCGGAGGATTTGGATATGATCCGATATTCCTCTATAAGCCCGCCGGTATGACCTTTGCCCAGATGGGGTCCAGGGAAAAGAACACCGTGAGCCACAGGGCAAGGGCGATAACCGCGATGGTCAAAAGAATTACTGATATCCAAGAAGAGCTTGAAAAATTAAGTTAATACTGTAAGGTAGCGCGGTTCGGGGCGTAGCGCAGCCTGGTAGCGCATCTGCTTTGGGAGCAGGAGGTCGGAGGTTCAAATCCTCTCGCCCCGACCATTTTTTCTCTTTTCATGTGGAAAAGAGAAAAGCAGTGCGAAGTCGAAGTACTAAGTGTGTAGTGTTGTATTTTACCTCAACCATGCACTTCGACTGCGGCTTCTGGACAGAAGCCACTATGCGCCCGTAGCTCAGCCGGATAGAGCAACGGACTTCTAATCCCATTATTAGGGGTCAAGTTGGGACTCATTGAACCAAGATGAGTCCCTTTTTCTATGCCTGTAACCTTTGACAAACAAAGGAATATCGTCTATTCTTTGATTCAATATAGTTCAAGATAGTGAAGTGCTAGCCAGATGTAAAGTGCTCGCTAATCCGCTCGCTGATCTAACTAGCGAGCAGGGTCCAGGGAGGTAGTTTTGGCACGATGGACGACCAAGAAACTGGAGAAGCTGGAGCCCAAAGGAAAGCCCTTCAGCCTGACCGAGGGTGAAAGCTTGTTCCTGAAAGTCTCCGCGGCCGGCAAGAAAACCTTTTATTGCTACTATAGGTCGCCGGTGGACGGTCGCCGTCGCTGGTATCCCATAGGGGTATTTCCCTACCGGTCCTTGTCGAGCGCCAGGGATGAGAGAAACAGGATCCTGACTGAGGTGGCGTTGAAAAAGGATCCTCTCTTGGAAGAGGCAAAGCGGGAGCTTGAACGCAAGCGCGCGCCCACAATGGTCGAACTCGCGACCGAGTATCTGGAACGGCACGCTAAGCCGAACAAGCGAAGCTGGCGCGAGGATCAGCGTTGGCTAGAAAAGGACGTGCTCCCAGTCCTGGGGAAGATGAAGGCGAGAGAAGTCCGGCGGGCGGATGTGATTGAACTTCTGGACCGGATCCAGTCCGATCCAAAGCGGGGTGATACGGCGCCCAAGCACGTCTTGGCGGTCACGAGGAAACTTTTCAGTTGGGCCCTGAGCCGGGACCTAGTGGAGTTTAATGTTTGCAGGGGGGTTGATGTCTACAAGCCTGATCCCAGGAAGCGCACGGTCAAGGATGAGGAGCTCCGGATTCTGTGGCACGGTCTGGAGAAAACTGGGATCCGGGAGGACCTGGCCCGGATCCTCCGGGTCCTCATGCTCACCGGCCAGCGGAGCGGCGAGGTGGCGGGGATGCGCTGGGAGGAGATCGAAGGTAGGTGGTGGACCATCCCGGGCGCAAGGTCGAAGAACAAGCGGCCGCACCGTGTTTACCTGACCGACTCAGTTGTCTCTCTCCTCGGGAATCCCGGCGAGGGCCCCGTGTTCCCTTCCCCGGTGGTGGAGCCTGACAAGCCAGTCAGCTATTACCACGTGAGCCGGGCGGCCAACAAGGCCGTCAAGGCCCTGGGCATTGAAGATCTGAGAGCTCACGACCTACGGGGAGCTGTGGCCTCGGGGATGTCCAGGCTCGGGATCCTCAAGACGGTGCGGGACAGGGTACAAAACTGGGTGGATGCTTCCGTGAGCGCCCAGCATTATGACGCTTACGACTTTGATGCTGAGAAAAAGGACGCCTTGGTCCGGTGGGAGAAGGAATTGAAAAAGATCGTCAGCGGTCTGCGCGTGGCGGATCCTGGGATCCGCAGTGAAGGATAGAGAAACTATGAGCGACACAATAAAAAAAGCACTGGCGATTCTTGAGGGTGGGGACGTGTTCCTGTGCTCGGATCCGCCAGCACGATCGGCGGAGGAGTTGAGAGAGAACCTGGAGGCCATTTTTAAACTCGGCGGTGAACCGGACTTTATCCCTCTCCTGGAGGTTCAGAAGCTTCCCGCCGCTGAGGTCCCCTATGAGGATTTTCTGAAGCTGGTAAGACACATGGGGCCCGGGATCCTATCAAGCCCCCTGGGCCAGGAGCAACTGGGCCGGTTATGGTCCGAGAAGATAGACGGATCCAAGAGGGCCAGGAAGGGCCTAAAGAAAATTGGGCTAGCGCTGGCATGGGTAGGGAACGCAAAAGGCCGCAAGATGCATCCTGCTCAGATGGTTATGGAGGTCAGGAGGGAGCAGGAGCAGGAGAAGGCCAGGACAGAAGAAAGACTACAGGGGGAGGCGCCCCTTGAGGTTGCTCTGGAAAGGGTTGCCGACAGACACAAAAAATATAGCGTTGAATATCTCAGGAAAATCCTCAAGCGGAGTCAAGTTGTGAAAGTAGGTGATCGGATTGTCTATGTTGTAAAATAAGCCAAGCCACATTTTCATTCCCACCATTTTAGGGACCCGACCTCAGACAAGGTCGGGTCTTTTTCTTTTGCCTTAAAATCGGCCAAGCTGGATCAAAGAAGACAAACTTTATTCAGAGGAGGATCACGTGGAACGGTTACTGACGTTGAAAGATGTTTGCCGAAAGCTTGGGGCGTCTCGGTCAAGCCTTTTCCGCCTCCGGGCGGACATGGACTACCGCGGTCGCAAATTGGGCGCGGAGTTTCCTCAGTCGATCAGTGTTCCAGGAATAGGAACTCTCCGTTGGAGGGAGTCAGATTTGGATCGGTGGATCCGTGCCCAGGCTGAAGATAACAGGGGCCAGGATAGCACCGGATAAACGCGGGTTGCCGCCGGATCCCGGCGGCTTATGGCCAGCGGCCGAGTACGCTGGCCCCCGCCTCACTCGGGTGGCGGTTATATGGTACGGAGACCAAATTATGGAAAGCGCGGGAAGCTTAAAACACCCCCGTTCGTGTCCACGCCTTGGGAGCTCCTCAACAGCTCGGCCTACAAGGGACTACCTACTTCTGCGGCTAAGCTCCTCCCTTTCGTATTGGGGAAGCCCAAGCTTGATTGGCGGAACCCGGACCGATTGCGAGCCGAGTTTGAGTACAGCGTAACCGAGGCAATGCGGGATGGACGGTTCGCGCGGGCGACTGCCTTCAAGGCTATCAAGGACCTACACGAGTTTGGGTTCATCGACGTGGCAAAGCGTGGAGTCGCTTTCGAGGATTGCCGCCTGGCTTCTAAATTTCGTCTGTCCGACCGCTGGCGCGCATACGGTGGAAAGGGCTTTATGGTTATCAACTGGAAGGAAACCCCGAAGGAGATCCCCGGTGTTTAGCACCCCCCTGTGGCTAGATCTAGAAACAATGCTAATAATTAGCATGAAGGCGTCTGAGAAAAGGTCTCTGTTGGTGCTAATTCTTAGCACGACAGGCCTGCAGTCGAGCCACCTTTCGTGCCAATTATTAGCACCATCCCAGTGCCAATTATTAGCACGGGCCTCAATTTTCGAAATGAGTCAAGCTTCTACAGCGCTTTCACCGATCCCGTCGGATCGGCTAGAGCAGATTTATTCCATATCGGAGATCGGTTCCACAACGGCTACCTATTGGCAGGATTTTCGTCCCATGGGCGGAATCCTATCCTATTCCCTTAGGTCGCCCTTGTTCCTCCGGAAAGTGTGAGCTAGGGGCAGGGTTTTAGAGCAGGAGGGCTAAATATGAATGAGAAACAAGTCCGAATACCGACTCCTATAAAATCACATAGACTCAACTGCCTCGATTGCACCAGTGGCCAAGTTTCCGAAATTAGGCATTGTGCGATCTTAAGCTGTGCTTGTTGGCCCTACAGAATGGGCCGCAGGCCAGGTCCTGCAGAGATTGAGGCTTTACGAAAATGGAAGAAGGAGAAAAATGGCTAGTAAACCGCCGACACGAGGATTTTCAGTCCAATTAAATCATATTCACTCCTATCTAGGGGGATCACATACAGAACACGCCCCATATCTAACCTTGGCCTCACTAAGCTTTATCGGAATCCTACTACTCCTCAGATACCTACACCCATCCCTGTGGTACTTCTTACCTGTTCTGGTGATGTCTGCTTATCTAGTTCTCCTGTTGTGAATCAAAATCAGGTGGTGTGGTCTGCGTGTCATCATTGGATTGGGGCCGTTTAGAGGGAATCAATATATGTATGATCAAAACAAACACTCCAATGAATACTAGGACTGCAATTCTGAACCCAACAGGCAAATCTTCAATAAAACCACCAGATTGAATAGTGTCCAGCTTTTCGAGAACGAGCTCTCTCTCTTCAGGACTAAGTTGCTCAACTCTCTGGATGACCTCCTCCCCTGTAAGCCCCAACTTCGAGAGTTTTTCTGCGATCAGTTCTTGCTCAAGTACCGTCCGGAGAGCTTCCAAGGACTCCTGATCCATTTCGGTTATCTCTTGTGGCTGATTGGAAATGAAAGAAGCTCTGGCCTCTTTGGGGACAGGGAGCAGACCAATCATGACTAAAACAAGGTACCAACAGATAAATTTGATAATTGGAGAACGGAGAAAATTACTCATAATCGCTCCTCAGGTTTGTAGGTTGATTGACTCCTTGCACCTCTCCTGAAACTCCAAGGAAAACAGGGTCAGGATCAGCCCAAAGTCCTCTCTGAGAGGCTCTGGCGGTCTCCTCAAGGGCTTCTAGCTCCTTATCATCAGGTGCGTACTTCCTGTACCACCAGGCGAATCCTGCCCTCACTAGTTCCCTATTGAGGCTCTTCCCATCTGGGAGGATGATCACTCCAACAGTCCTGCCGTATCGGTCAATGTCTGTGACTCTTACTGTGACTTTCTGCTTGAAGGCCAAGTCAGATGCGAACTGCTTGGCTTTGGTTCCGTAGGCTTGGTTTCTCTCTGGGCAGTCTATACCGTGGAGTCGGATACGTTCAGGCTTGCCGTTGTGGAGGACTTCTATGGTATCCCCATCGATGATGCCAACGACTTGACCTGAGAAGGATGCTGCAAACGCAGGGGTGCAAACGAATAGGACAGCTATGATTACATATAGGAATTGTTTATATCGAATGTTCAAGACCCCTCTCCACGCCCCGCTATATACACTACACGATGGAGGGGTGTGGAATCATTAAAAGCTGCTCTCCAGAGAAATGACGAAGGAACTCACGCCGTCAGGACCGACAACGGACTCTGCGTAAGGTATTCCGAGGGTGTCCATTTCGGGCAGGTAATATTCGATATTGAACTCATGAAAACCTGTCCCCTCTGTTCTCCAGATCTCTAATGCGATCTCTCTTAGCAAGTCCTCGTTAGGGAGAGTACTGGTATATACAATGATTTTGTATTCACCCCAGGGTTCTTTCAAGGGGCTATAGGTGTTAACACTCTTTATTGTATAAGAGACATCTTTTAACTTTGTACTCTTTTTCATGTACTGGGGTTTGATCTTGCAAGAACCTATGTAATTCAATATTTCAGGATCCCCCAATATATAAGAAGTAGAAAGAGATAGTGTTGCCACATAATCAGAAAAATCATCATCAGTGCTGAAAACAGTAATAATCGGGGGGCCAAGTTCAGGTATACTAAACATAAATGAGATATGTTCATCCCATCTTTGCACCTTGGATGAGTAAGTATAAGGGAGTCCCCATACGCTAAGTCTTGCATCAAGATAGATCGTAGCGTTGTCGGATTTGGGATCAATTTTAAGCAGGAAGCGCAACTCTTCACCTTCAGGAGCCTCCTCTTGCTTAATCTCAAACTCCTCTACATCAATCCCCACGCCTTTTGTAAAGCTACACTGTATTTCTTTTCCGGCCAGAAGCTTCTCAAGTGAATCATCAAGCTCCACAAGTGATTTATCGACTGGCACCTTATTCTCAGGCGCAGAAGCACAACTAAAAAGAAGGAAAGTTGCCAATACTAAACAGATAGTTTTCTTCATTTCTACCCCCTAACTCTGAGAGTCCTTAGCGGTTCCCTCAAGGGCTTCTAGCTCCTTGTCATCAGGTTGGCTTTTCTCGCTGCGGGTGCCTCTATTTGAGACCTTTATCGCACTATCATGGTTACAGATGAGTTACAGATTATTAGACTGATAAGGATGTTTTTCCGCATTGCACCCCTTCCCAGAACCCCCATGCAGAGTACACGATGGAGAGGTGGGGAATCAAGTTGGGGGAGGATGATGGATATATGTAACTATATGTAGCTACCGATTGGACATCCGTGACAACAACTATTCAAGCAACTCTTGACATAAACAATATAGTTCAACTATCCTGAATATGCACTGTGGGGGTGTTGAGGGGGGATCACATCTCTAGAGGTTCATCGCACCGCTGCTCTTTGGTGAGAGCCAGCGGTTTTTTGTTCCCAAATATGGTCGTAATTTGTCTCTAAGCAGATGTCAAAAGGCAACAGACTGGGCAAGATAAGACTCACGTGTTTTCTTCCAATTGGAGTTGTTCTTGACTTACAAAACATTCTTAAAATAGTTTGATGAAGTACTGTAAAGCCATTTTGGGATGGTCTTTTTTAGTTCCCTCACTGAAATTCTTCTATCTCTAGCTGGCATGGTACTGTTTTGGGACAATTTCGCTTCATTATTCTTGGCAGGGGGTTTCAAGTCATGAAAGATCACAACCAGAAAACTCGTCATTACCTAAAGTATCTATCGGTCGCTTTTCTAGCCATCTTTTGTCCGATTGTCATTGCTATTTCTGTCTCTTCCTCAGCGGCATTCAAGAATGAACCCGATGGGTTCAGGGGACATAAGTGGGGAAGTTGGCTGGAAACCTTTGGAGAGATGGAGAAGCTTGATAATGATTATCCTATTTATAAAAAGGTGGATGAAGAATTAACCATGGGAGGTGTTGAAGTTGAGTCGATCGTGTACTTTTTTGAGGAAGACCAATTTAATATGGCACAGGTCGTATTTAATTCAAAAAGGAACTTCAGGAAACTGAAAAAAATATTGGAATCCCAGCATGGAAGAAGTACCAAAGATAAAGATACTGGAATCGGTGGTGCCTATGAAGCTATGACTGGCCTGAAGCATAAGCCCCGTAATAGATACTGGTGGGTAAAGGGACCACTCAGCTTGCATATTGAGTACTTTAAGGACGATAAAAAGGGCCAGATCATGTATTTTTATGAGCTTCCCGGCGATTGTGAAAAGGGTCTAGCGGCTTTTCTGAAACAAGATTATATCGAAGCGAGAAAGTACTTTAATACAGCCAGGTGTGAGCCTCTAGAGAAGGCTAATAAAGCTAAGGGTCTTTTGGGTTACATGTATGAGATGGGCTTGGGCGTTGAGCAAGATTATAAGGAGGCGGTAAAATTTTATCGGGAAGCATCCATTGGTTTGAAGGGTACGGACGCGTTTGCACAATTCAGGCTGGGTGCTATGTATGAAAACGGCCACGGTATTGAAAGGGATTATGAGTGGGCCTTAAGATGGTATCGTAAGGCAGCTGACCAAAATCTTCCAGGGGCCCAGGAAGCACTCAAGAGGCTTGAGGGTAATTAACAATTGAGGTTGTAAAGGCCAGAGATCTTTTTAAAAAGCCAAAAATTTTTGGGTCGTATCTTGCCTTTTAATCACGCTTTCAGTGGTGCCGAGGGACGGAATTGAACCGCCGACACGAGGATTTTCAGTCCAGAAAAGAGGGGGGTTGTAAGTAGTTGAAACTACTGCAACTCCCCGTTTTTATTGCATTCACCTGTCCACGTATGGCAAAGGAGATAGCATAGGAAACAGGTGGAAAGGGTACAATTACGGTACAACCCTAATAATCATCGAAGATGACCTAGTTTACAAAATATCACAATGATTGACATGAATTTCGGATTTGTGTTTACTGAGTGGACTGATGTATGAATGTTCTAGGGGGTTCGATGGCAGAAAGAATTGAAGCGTACATAAATCCTGATGTACTCGCTTGGGCTAGGGGGAGTATAGGGTACGACCTTGAAGTTGCCGCGAAAAAGATTGCTACGTCTTCAGATCGTCTTAGGAAATGGGAAGATGGTGAGCTTAGACCTACCTTCAATCAACTAAGGAAGGTAGCAAATGTCTATAAGCGACCAATTCCATTCTTCTATCTAGCCAAACCACCAGAAGATATTGAAAAGTTAAAAGACTTCAGGAGTTTTCCGGACACGGATACAGAAGTGGCGTCTCCCAAGTTGCGTTTGGAGATGAGAAGAACCTTGTTTAGGAGAGAAAATGCTCTTGAATTGCTTGACGAGCTTGGGATGGATATACCTTCAATTGAACTTTCAACTTCTTTAAGAAGCTCTCCTGAAACAATTGCAGTACAAGTGAGTTCTATACTTGATTTAAGCAGAGATGGGTGGAAAAATGACTATGATGCTTTGAATGCTTGGAAGCTGGCGGTCGAGGAACTTGGGGTTCTGGTTTTCCAGGCGAGCGGAATTAATATTCAGGAAATGAGAGGTTTTTCTGTAAATAAAAAACCACTGCCGATAATTGTTATAAATTCTAAAGATACTGTAAGAGGTCGAATATTTTCAATATTGCATGAGTTTACCCATCTAATTCTCGAAGATGGAGGATTGTGTAACCTATTAGAAGATCATGGTAGTGACTCACATGAGAAGAGAGTGGAGGTTTTCTGTAATTATGTGGCAGGCGCTGTTATGGTTCCGAGCGAAGAGTTAAAGAACGATCCTGAATATCTATATTTAACAAGCTCGCTCGAATGGGATGATTTGGCTTTAGATAATTTGGCAAACCGCTATCGAGCAAGTCGGGAAGTTGTATTAAGAAGGATGCTCATATTGGGTGGTGTGAGTGAGGAATTATATAAAAATAAAAGGAAGGAATATATTGATCAATTCAAAACAAGGCCAAAAACACCGGGGTTTGCCACGGTTCATGGCAGGACCATAGCCACCCTTGGAAGACAATACGTTAATCTTGTCTATTCAGCTTACTCTCAAAACAAAATCAACATTAGCCAAGTTTCGGATTATTTGGGTGTTAAAACAATGCACTTCAATAGAATATGGGGAGCCCTTTAAATCTAAAGGCCATCAACATGTATTGCATTGACGCAAGTTCCCTTATCAATAGTTACAATGAAAGATACCCCATTGATGTATTTCCAAAAGTTTGGGTAAACATTGATGACCTTATTGAAAAAGGTTTATTAATCGCCACTTCCATAGTGCTTGATGAACTTTCTTGGAAGGATGATGGTATTTTCAGTTGGGTTAAAGAAAGAGAAGGGCAAATGATAGTTGTGCCCGATGAGACAATACAAAAAAACCACTCAAGATTACTAGAAAGGTTCCCCCATCTTGTTTCAGAGAAGAGCGAAAAAACTAAGGCTGACACTTTTATTATTGCCACTGCCCAAGTTACGGAAAGTATTGTTGTGACACAGGAGCATCCAGACACAAACCCACTGAAACCAAAAAAGATACCCGATGTTTGCGATGAATTAGGTGTGCCTCATATAAACATTGTTGAAATGTTTCGGAGGCAGGGTTGGGAGTTCTAGGTGAACGGATATTCTTGTCGTTATTGGGGGGCTTTTCAGCCCCCCTATCTAACCGCACCACATTCCTGCCAAGTATTATAAACTTTCCCCGTTTTTGGAGAAATAAACGCATAGTCGAAAATTCTCCCTGTTTTTTCCCCAGGCTTTACAATGACGCATCCATGTAAAATTCCAAAGGTTGGATAATAATCTCCATCTAAACCATTTGATTTAAAAATTGTTATCCCAGCATCATTATCACCAATTCCTGCAATGTTAATGACAAGGTCCTTGCCAATTTTATAATTGCATTCAAGTGAACCTGTGCTTATCTGAGAACAAGACATGCCATTCACCACAGCGCCATAGGTAGTTGTTTCGGCAGCTAAGGATTTGGATGACAACAGCATCAGTAATAGAAGAATGCCTATCACAAAACGTTGCATAACTCCCCCTTTGGAGCCGTGAGTGGATCTTGAATTGTTAAAAAGGATGGGTAAAAGAGGCGGGTTCTTGCTGGTCATTCTCCAACACCCCCAACTAGAAATATTACACGCTGGAACCAAACCGAGTCAACATGACCGTATCAGGTCCTGATGGGGCGAAGTCGGGACACAATATAAAGGGTCGGGATGGACTCCCGGACCTTCGTCCTCCTGGCGGGTGGAGGGTTTGCTACTTTGACCTTTCCTGAAACCTCTCTTTCCACTCACGGGCCAGCTTCTTAGCCTCAGCAATCTGGGCAGGAGTCATCCCCTTAGCAAACGATCTTCTCGCTTCACTTGTTTCCTGGTAACCCATGCCTGAGGCAATATCTATCCACATATAGGCTTGCACATAATCCTGAGGAACACCTTTTCCGAGCACATACATAAAACCGAGAAGGAACTGGGCAGTGGCCTCCCCCTGCTCAGCAGCCTTCTTGAACCACTTGACCGCTTCACCATAATCCTGGGATACACCCTTTCCATTTTGGTACATAAAGCCAAGGTTGTTCTGGGCTAGGGTATAACCCTGCTCAGCAGCCTTCCTATACCACTTGACCGCTTCACCATAATCCTGGGGTACACTCTCCCCATTTTGGTACATAACGCCAAGGTTGTTCTGGGCTAGGGTATAACCCTGCTCAGCAGCCTTCCTATACCACTTGACCGCTTCACCATAATCCTGGGATACACCCTCCCCATTTTGGTACATAAAGCCAAGGTTGTTCTGGGCCTTTGCATTGCCTTGCTCAGCAGCCTTCCTATACCACTTGACCGCTTCACCATAATCCTGGGATACACCCTCCCCATTTTGGTACATCAAGCCGAGGTTGGTCTGGGCTAGGGCATAACCCTGCTTAGCGGCCTTCCTATACCACTTTATCGCCTCACCATAATCCTGGGGTACACCCAACCCATATCGGTACATAAAGCCAAGGTTGGTCTGGCCTCCATGATCGCCCTGTTCAGCGGCCTTCCTGAACCACTTTATCGCCTCACCATAATCCTGGGGTACACCTTGGCCTTTTCGATACATGGTACCAAGGCTGTGTTGAGCTAAGGCCAATTCTTGGTTAGCAGCCTTTTCAAACCAGTCAGCTGATATTCTATAATCCTTGGGAACACCCTTTCCGTTATGATGCATTATTCCAAGGTTGTATTGAGCTTTGGCATTTCCTTGTTGTGCTTCAGCAAGGAACTCTTTGTAGGCAGTTTTGAAGTCACCTGCTCTGTAGGCATTAACACCACTCTGGTAATCAGCTTGAGTAGTAATTAAGGTGAGTGGGATGAACAGGAGTATAAGAATAAATGCACCGAAAATGGATTTGAAGTGCATTTTTCCTCCCTTTGTGAATGGGAAAATTTCTTGTAGACTTGGTGCCGCTGGCGGGAGTCGAACCCGCATCCGGAAGCAATAATACTACTTCCTTATGAACATTGTTGAGGTCAGCTTTGTCAACTGCCTTTCAATGGCCTCCAGTCTTTCCGACAGGGCAGCTCCTACCTCATAAATTGTTGCTGCAACTACTTCGATTGCATCAGCCTGGCGGTCTCCTGAGGTAGGATCCTTCTGAAATTCCTCACTTTTTTTCTTAAGCTCATCCACCGTGATTTTATGGCCTGTTTTTCCCATAATGCACCCCCTATTAAGTTAGAGTTCTTGTTCGTGGAAGTATTATGGCAGGAAAAATTGACCTTTTCAAACTCTGTTGGGGATACCATCCTGACCACCTTGGGACAGAGGGGACCGGGGTCCTGGACATAGAGAGCCCGAAATAGGGCAGGCCTGAAAGGGAGAAGTTATTTGGGCTCAAATGGGTGGCGGACAAGGATCTAAAAAGATAATCAAGATTGGTCGTTATTATTCTCACTTACCGGCTCTACAGGAGCCCAAGCAGTATCAATGGTCTTAAAATAACGCTCAGCTCGAGAAAGCACTTTTTTCATTTCTTTTGGGTCAGACATAAAATGCTTAGTAAACTTTTTGGCTCCTAATTTCAATGCTTCAAACAAATCGTCTAATTTGACGTCGATGGTCCTTTCCCACAGGGGTATCGCTTCTTCACTTATGTCTAGTTTCCCATGGTCAAATAATACTGTATGTTTTCCTAAGTTACTCTCATATCCAGTTGAATACCGAATCAACTTCACTTCCGGATTATTTAAGAAGTGCCTTGATTCAGCAGTACCCGTATGGAGCAAACCGCAACGAGCCGCCCACAAATCGTCAGATGTGCATGGCAAGCCGTGGTGGTCCACAAGCATGAATTCCTCAACCCATTTTTTAAAGGTCTGAGCATTATTATAATTAAGCTCGTCGGACTTATCATCTAAATGCAGCCAAGAGAATATATCGATCGTAGAATAAACAAGAATCAAAATGACTATATAATTACCGGGCTCTCTAAATAATACATCAATAGCACCAAGAAGCCGATCACGTAGAACAAGGTATCTATTTAAATTTTTGGGCATCTGAACCTTCCTTTGAGGATTAAACAGTACACACTGACTGAGTGATTATCAAGGGACCATCCTGACCACCCTGAGACAGAGGGAACCAGATCCTCGCCCGAAGTTACGCAACACCCTAAAGGCCTCACCCGCCCAGGGTCCTGGAAGTTATTGCACCCCAAAAAGAGGGGCTGGACCCGAAAATACGGGACACCCTAAAGACTGGAAGAAGGCCGGATCACCCGAAGTTAGGGCAGGCCTAAAAGAGAGGGCATGGCCCGAAGTTATTGCACTCCCTAAAGGGAGGGATTCAGCCGAAGTGCCGAGGTTAAGCGAGGTCTAAAAAAGGGGCTAGTCCCTATTTTCTTTTGTGATAGAATCAGCACGCCGAGTGTTAGAAACTGCGCCCAGGTTGCTCGCTAATCAGCTCGCTACGATGGATTTAGGACTATCTTTGGGCGTCAGCGTGCGCACTTAAAGCATTGTTATTAAAGGTTTTGCGCCCGTAGCTCAGCCGGATAGAGCAACGGACTTCTAATCCGTAGGTCGCAGGTTCGAGTCCTGCCGGGCGTGCCAAGCAAAAAGAAGGCCCATCCAATTTGGATGGGCCTTCTTTTTGCAAGGTGTTCGTTGGTCTGAGAAGTTTTGTTGTGAGGTGAACAAATGAAGCGCTGGTGGTTGTATATAGTAGAAAAAGGGGGAAATTTGCAGGTTGGGGCTACAACTGACCTTGACAATCGTCTCAAACAGCGCGGCTATCCCGCATTGGTTTATAAAGAAGGTCCGTTCGAAAAATCGGAAGTGTTTAGAAGGGAGAAGTAGCTAAAAGGTTGGTCAAGGCATAAAAAGCGGGAGTTTATAAAGAAATCCACCTCACAACAGTAGTGAGTTCACCCTGAGCCTGCCGAAGGGAGTCCTGCCGGGCGTGCCACTGATAAAATGCCCTGCTTTATAGCAGGGCATTTTCATGCCGAGTTTTTAGGGTCAGACCTCACATTGTTACTATTTAAACTCAAAAAAGTAAGAGAGTGAGGTCTGACCCCAAGGTTGCAAACACTTTTAGGTGTTCAGATAAGGGATGCTGTATTATGCTAATATTCCATCGTCAAAATGCAAAAGAGCTGACAACATGTTACGAGAGGATTCAGCATGAGCACAGACACAACGAAAACAGCCGGCCTTGATTTCATCCGCCAGATAGTCGCCGATGATCTGGCCTCGGGTAAACATAAAACAGTCGTCACTCGGTTTCCTCCCGAACCCAATGGTTACCTGCATATCGGCCACGCGAAGAGCATCACATTAAACTTCGGTCTGGCCGGTGAAATTTCCGAAGGGCAGTGTCACCTGCGATTCGATGACAGCAACCCAGAAACAGAAGATATGGAGTACGTTGAGGCCATTAAACGTGACGTTAAGTGGCTGGGATATGATTGGGGTAAGCACCTGTATTTCGCGTCGGATTATTTCGAAAAGCTTTACGGATTTGCCGTTTCGCTCATCAAGGCGAAAAAGGCCTACGTCTGCAGTCTGTCCGAAGAGGAAATACGTAAATATCGGGGCACAGTGACAGAACCGGGGGAAGACAGCCCTTACCGTGACCGTCCTGTCGCAGAGAACCTGGATCTATTTGAGCGCATGCGCAGCGGAGAGTTCGCCGACGGGGAGCATGTTCTTCGAGCAAAAATTGACATGGCCGCTTCGAACATGAAGATGCGCGATCCGCTCCTTTACCGCATCCGTCACGCACCTCACTACCGTATGGGTAACACATGGTGCATTTACCCCATGTACGATTTCACCCACTGTCTGTCGGACGCTCTCGAAAATATCACGCACTCCCTGTGCACACTGGAGTTTGAAAACAACCGTACGCTTTATGACTGGATCATCGACAATGTTCCAGCGACATCAAAACCGCGCCAGATAGAGTTCGCGCGGTTAAACCTGAACTACACCGTGATGAGCAAACGCAAGCTCGTCGAACTTGTAGAAGGTGGGCATGTCTCGGGCTGGGACGATCCCCGTTTGCCAACAATAGCGGGGTTGAGGCGACGAGGTGTAACACCGGAGTCCATTCGAAATTTCTGTGATCGTATCAGCGTGGCCAGGAAAAACAGCGTGGTGGATGTGGCGCTCCTTGAAAACAGCATCCGAGATGACCTGAATACAAAAACACCGCGTGTAATGGGTGTCCTCGACCCACTGAAGGTCATTATCCTAAACTACCCGGAAGGTCAGGATGAAGAGCTGGACGCGGCCTACTTCCCCGATGATCCCCCAAAAATGGGATACCGCAAGGTCCCGTTCAGTCGAGAGCTCTATATCGAGCGCAAGGATTTCATGGAGGAACCGGTAAAGAAGTTCTTCCGTCTGGCCCCCGGTCGGGAGGTACGGCTGCGATGGGCCTATTTCATCACCTGTGTGGATGTAAAGAAAAATTCAAAGGGCCAGGTGATGGAAGTGCACTGCACCTACGACCCCCAGACGAAAGGCGGTGACTCACCCGATGGCCGAAGGGTGAAGGGAACTATACACTGGGTGTCTGCGTCACATGCCGTTCCTGCCCAGGTCAGGCTATACGATCGACTCTTCAGCGAGCCAATGCCGGACAGCGGCAAGGATTCGGACATTATACAGTACATCAATCCCCATTCACTGGATATCGTAGATGCCATGGTTGAGCGCAGCCTGGGTGATGCCAAGCCCGGGGAACGGTTCCAGTTCGAACGAACCGGATATTTTTTCACTGATCCTGAAGATCACACGGCTGACAGTCCGGTATTTAACCGGATAGTGCCGCTTAGGGATTCGTGGGCGAAGATTGCTGGTAAGTCTAAATAGGTAAGGTGTTCAAAGTTCTTCCTCTCCCCTGGCGGGAGAGGACCGAGGAGAGGGGGATATATTACCCCCTCCCCTTATGTTCCCCTCTCCTTCGGCCTTGCTCAGGACCTTGAGCCTGTCGAAAGACCGCCTGGGGAGGGGAATAGACGCCCATACCCCGATACGTGTACCTCCGTGTCCTCCGTCAGCCCTGAGCCCGTCGAAGGGTGCCTCCGTGGTGAAAAACAAATCTCCGACACAAATAATTGTATAATCCCACGCTCCCTTTGCTAAACTAAAAAGGTAGGGTCAAAGGGGTGCTGTATGGAGAGGGGATTCGAGGGGTCATTTAACAGTGGCCCGCTTCGCATTGTTGCGGGGATCAGTTCGGTTTTTAAGTGGTGCCATCGCAGATCGGGGGCAGCTTCTCTAGTTGTTCTTGGGATCTGCATTTCATTTTTCCTTGTTCTCCCCAATCACATCACAGCTGGGACTCTGAGCGGCCTGGATCTTGCCAACCGTATGGAGCAGGTTTCGCATGTGTCGGAATTTATTGAAAATCCACACGAATTTACCTGCGACGAGTGTCATGCGGCTTCCGGGCTTAAGAAGGCTTCTCTGGTATACAACATAAGAAAAGATACGATAGGCTTTTGTCGAGAGTGCCACATCCCCTCACACCTCCACCCGGTAGGTGTTCCGGCAGCCAGTGCAGCAGACGAGATCTCAAGGATCTGGCTTCCCCTTGGGAGGGGAGAATATTCTGGTCAGATTATTTGTTTAACCTGTCATTACACCCACGCAGAAAAGTACCGTCGATACCTGTTGAGAGGTGATGAGGAAATTGGTAAGGACAGGCAGGAATATCTCTGCAAATCTTGCCATTCTGACCGGATTTTCGCCAGGTCACCACATGACCCCCAGAGCAAGGCCTGCTCCTTTTGCCACACAACCATCCCTGAGAAGGGACAGGCGCTTGGCAAGATCCTGAATCCTAATGTGCAGGCAAGTTGTGATTTTTGCCACGGAGCCCTGGATAATGCACACTTTCTTTCGGTAAATCCCTTTGCTGATCCTGATGTCACCTGGCGGTTCGACAAGGTAGGGATACCATTACTGAATGGTCGATTCACGTGTATAAGCTGCCACGACCCGCATGCCTACGAAAATCGTAAAAAGAAAATGCTGCGTGAAAGTTATCTTGTCCTGGCATCGCGGTCTAATCATGTTGATCCGCACTGGAAAGAGGTTATGTGCATCTCATGCCATGAGGGAGAACCTGGGGAGGACGAGCCCAGGCTTCGGTTCGGAGGAGATATAAACAGACTGTGCGACAGATGTCACGATGGTATTTTTGCCAGACGAGATATCCATCCCGTTGGTGTCGAGCCTACTGACAAAGTGGATATTCCCGATTATATGCCTTTGCTGAAGGGAAAAGTTACGTGCAGCACCTGCCATAACTCATCTCTTCAGGAGGGCGGAGAAAGAGAAAGTTCGGCCAGGGAGGACAATCCCAAGTTCCTGAGAAAGGGCTTTGGTGCCAGAAACGAGTTTTGCTTCCGCTGTCATATTCAGAGTGAATATGAGCAGATGAACGCCCACAAGCAATTAAATGAGTCAGGAGAGATAAGAGAGCAGAGCTGTCTGTTCTGTCACACATCTCAGCCGAACGTTCTTGTTATAGGCATCGAGCAGGTTGGGTTTGACACTGAGTCGCTTGATGAATACTGTACATCCTGTCACGGTGGTCCTGAGTATTTTGAAAACCATCCTCGCGGTGCGCACCTGGTAGAACCTTCAGAAATAATACTTGCAGCTATCGAGACGGCTCCTGAAAGGATAGGAGCTGAGCTTCCTCTGTACAACTCAAGAATTACCTGCGCCACTTGCCACAACCCGCATGAAAAGGGAGTTATACGAATCGAGGCGGCTGCCAAGGGTGCTGATTATCCCTTCCGCCTGCGATTGGGAGACAGCTTTCTTATATGCAGGGGATGTCATACGGACAAGTGATATAGGGTCCGCTTCCAAGACAATTATAAGAGGATGCGGGTTAAGTGTTAAAAAGATCCTTGACAAACTAGAGTAAATAATCTAAAAAGAGTATATATACTAATAAGAGTAATTACTCTAGCTGACAATACACACAATTGAAAAAATCAGACGAAACCAAAACTCGGATACTGGAAGTCTCTCTCAGGCTGTTCAATGCCTTGAGCACAGGCGAAGTGTCTACAAACCATATAGCCTCCACGGCCGGGATGAGTCCGGGGAATCTCTACTACCATTACCGTAATAAGGAAGAGATCATCCACGGGTTAGTCGAACGCATGATCGTGGATATGGAAAAGCTCTGGCAGGCACAGGAAGGTAGTCCCCTGGAGTCAAGGGAGTTGAGAAGGAAACTTGCAGGAACGCTTTCCCTGATGTGGGAGTACCGGTTCTTCTGCCGGGAGGTGAATGTAATTCTTGGACGGGACGAAAAGTTAAGGAACAGGTATTTATCAGCAAGGAACGGGCAATTTCAGCAAATGAGGACATTCCTTGAAAAACTATTTAAAAGACAGGACTTGAATCAAAAGGATCATTCGGAAGTTTTGGACGATCTTATGAGAATCTCACGCCTGGTAGGTGAGTACTGGCTTTCAGACCTCGATGTAGGGGGAAGCCTGGTAGACAGCGGGAGGATTGAAGAGGGTGTGAACCTGATGCTGGAAGGCTTCCGCCCGTATCTGTATCCGGATGCTTTTAAAGAGCTGGTTAAAAAACCCGTTCAGTAGAATGATCAACCTGTATACAAACAGAATAAGCACCAATTATAATTAAAGGCCCTGCTCGCGGGGTTTCTTGAGCTGGAAAATGTTAATATAATATGTGGCTGGAAAGTTTACGGTTAGTTGTCCTGTTTCTCGCCTAACATGCCTTTCCTGTAGGCGACGAGCTCTGATTTGGCGAAATCCCTGATCAGGTCTCTGTCTTTTGCCTCAATATCCAAAAAGTGAACCCCTATGCCAAGAGGTCCCTTATGTCTGATGCTGGCAGTCCACTGGACGATCACTTCTGTGTTTGTAGTATGTTCCGTGCCAGGGATCATGAATTCAAGACCCAGAACGGAACCGGCATCCGAAGGAATATTCATGGCAATAAAGGCCCCGCCTTCGGAGATATTGTGAATAGTGGTTCCTATGGCTATATCACCGGATATTACAGAGCATTCAAGTTCAGTTGGTGCTCTGACAAATTTCCTCTGGGCAATGACGAGAATTTCATCCACCGCTGCCAGGAGGGACTCTCTCTGGAAAGGCTTGTAGACGAAACCGTCGCAGCCTGATTCAGCGCATTTTTTCAAAGCCTCGTCGGAACGCTTGTCTGTGACAATGAGTATAGGAATATCTATTGTCCTGGGATCATTTTTCAGCTCGGCGCAAACTTGATCACCGTTCATGTCCGGCATGAAGAGGTCCAGAAGGATCAAGTCGGGAATGATCGTCTTCGCAGCATCAAGGGCCTCAGTGCCTGATTTAGCTGTATAGATTTTGAAGGAGTCCCTTGCGAGAAAAGATCGCTCCATACTCAGGAAAAGCTCCGTATCGTCCACCAGGAGTAATTTTATCTCTTTCATAATTGATAGTGTCGTAAAAAGTCCATTCCTGGCTTTTTACTCCTCGGAAAGTGAAAAGTGTCATTTTCACTTTCCTCGCGAATCCATAACTCACGTTGCAGGTTATGGATTCGGGCGCCCACGCTCGGGCGCGATGATAATATGCCATTCATCGATTTGGGCGCCCTTAAGTGGGCGCGTTGATGACTTTTTATGAAGCCATCAACTTTGGTAGTGTCGCAAAAAGTCCATTCCTGGTTTTTTGCTCTTCACAGTATCAATATTTGCGCCGGTCTCGCCAGACTATGATACCTGTACCGGGTAATAGTACTCAAGGGTTCTTCTAGTTACCAGTATCCTTGAAAAGAAGACTGGCGTTCTCATATGCAATACGCCTTGCCGCATCGGGCTTGAGAGACCCTAACAGAAGACGAATTTCCCTTATGCTCAACTTGTACGCAGGAGTTTCATGTTTATGGCCCCTTCCGAATTTATAGTCTGTGCCGATCATGAACCTTCCAGGCATCTGTTCGAACAGGCGCGCCCAATCCTCATAGATCTCTCCCTTTTTGTTTATGATAGGTTCAAGGTCCTCCACTTCCGGTGCCGTTTGAAGATCTTCAGGTTCATCATCATATCAGGATATTTTTCCAGTAATTTACGGGCGTTGGTAGTGTTGGTCATGCCCGTGTGGGAGAGGATGAGTTTCAGATCGGGATTTCGTCTGAACAGGAGTTCAATTCCACCGAAGGCTTCATCCTCGCGGGACTTTCCCTCCGGCTCAACAGGTTCCATGTGAAGGTCCAGAATGGCACCTCTTTGAGCGATAAAATCCACTATTCTCAGAAAGGGTTCAAAGTTCGGTTGATACTCGATGACCATCTGATGCCCGCCTTTGTTGAAATGATAGACTCCGATCTCGCCTGTTCCCGAATACGATCCCCCATCAAGGTCGGAAGATATTCTTTTTAAGATCTTCTTTAGCTGTTTTTCCGAATATCCATCCCTGTAGGCCCTGTGCAGCCAGTAGGTAATGTAATTGCTCCCGGCAGACAGTCTGATCCTGCCTTTGCCCATCTTCTGGAGGGTTAACTTCTGTTTTACTCCCACCTCGTGGTTGCGGGTTCGTCCCTCATTGGGAGTCGGCATGAAGATAGCGTAGTCAACGTCAGACTCCGTTATGACTTGAACTATCTCCTTCAGGTCTTTCCGAGAAACCACACCCTCCCTCGGGGGATCCAGGTGTACATGAGTGTCAATTACAGGACCATCGTATTCGCGGTCAAATGGCCGTACTGCTCGGGAAAGGTCGGTCCTGGTGTGATTAATTTCAAAGGCAGGTTCCGGGATAGGAACGGAGGATTTGTCGCCGTAAAGATCAACTTTGCCGGTCATTAAAATGAGGATGAACGCCAGGCAACCCGTCAGGAAAAATGCGTGAGTCCTTCTCCTCATTATGTGCCCCCCAAAAGACAGCTAATTCAAAAGGTTCGCTTACCGATTAATTGGTCGGATCTCGGTATATGATTTTTTATAAAGTCGGGCTTTTGGTTGGAATCACTCGGCTGCGCGTGAGGCTAGCTTTGCTTCGTGATTCACCAAAATCCCGGCTGATATATATTTATTGTGACAGGGTTCCGGTAAAAAGCCCTGAAGCGAAGCTCAAGGGGGTTGCGAAGCCGAAGGGGATTTTGCCGGAACCTTCCTATTATATATTGACCACCAATTAATTGGGAGATAATCACTTTTCTTTTAGTCAGTGGTCGCTATCGGGTTTGCGCGATGGCTCGGCGGAACCATAACCTTCAGGCACCTTCAATATGAATACCAGGGGGAGAACTGAAAGGAGCATCATGGATATCAGGAAGAAAGCATCGTTGAATCCGAGCATATTCGACTGTATGAGAAGCTGCCTGTAAATTCCGGCGTCAGGGGGGAAGTTGAAGATGCCTTTGTACGAAAGTATCGCAGCTCCCTTCGCCTTGCCGATAACGTACGATGGGTCAAAGGGAGTAAGGTGCTCGGAGAGCCTGAGTTGGTGGAATTGCCCTCGCCGGGCCGCCATTGTAGTTGCAAAGGCAATCCCTATACTGCCGCCCATATTTCTGAGGAGGTTGTAAAGAGAGGTGGCATCACCCATATTGGGCTTGGGAATGTGGGAGAGGGTGAGTGTCGTGAGGGGGATAAAGATGCATGCCATCCCGATGCCCAGGGAGACCCGGGGCCACACAAAGGTCCAGAAGTCGGTCTGAAGGTTAAACAGCGACATGTAATAAGTGGTGCCTGCGCAGACGACAATTCCCACAGTGAGGATCCGCTTCGGATTTACCTTGCCCACAAGCTTACCCACGATGGGCATTGTTATAAGGCTTGCAATACCGCCAGGCCCGAGGATAAGTCCCGCGTGCAGGGAAGTGTATCCCATGAGAGCCTGAAGGAAGATGGGCAGCAGAACGATGCTGCCGAAGAGGTTGAAGAAAACGAAGAACATGACGATAGATCCCCCCGCAAAGCTCCTGTCCTTGAAGAGCTTGAGGTTAACAATGGGATGCTCATCGTATAGTTCGTTGATTATCAGAAATCCCAAAGCGATCACCCCTGCTACGGTGATCGCCATGATCGTGGGTGAAGCGAACCAGTCATCGCGCTGGCCCGTGCTCAGGACGAACTGTATTGACCCCAGACCGATAGCGAGAAGGATAAAACCCAGGTAATCGATGGTCATTGTTTTCGATTTTTTTAAATACGGCGGATCGTGAATAAATAGCACGCTCAGGAGGATGGAGAGTATCCCGATGGGGATATTGATGTAGAAGATCCACCTCCAACTCCAGTTATAGGTGATAAACCCCCCCAGCAGGGGGCCCATAATTGGACCGACCATTGCGCCCATGCCGAATATGGCCATGGCCATACCATGCTCTTCCCTGGGGAAAGCCTCCAGCAGGATGGCCTGGCTGACTGGTATTAGTCCTCCTCCGCCCAGACCCTGCATCACTCGAAAGAAAATAAGGCTCTGGAGGCTCCACGCGGCGCCGCACAACAGGGAACTGACAGTGAATATCACTATCGACCCAATCTGGTATCGTTTTCTCCCAAAAAACCTTGAAAACCATCCTGACATGGGAATAACTATGGCGTTTGCGACAAGATACGCGCTTATCGTCCAGGTGGCCTCGTCGATGCCGGCCGACAGGGAACCCCGTATATGGTCCAGGGACACATTGACGATGGATGTGTCAATGATCTCGATGAGCGTCGGCAGCATGACTGCAAGTGCTATCAGCCATTTGTTGACCTGTTTTGTGCCTTCAGTCACAGGACCGATTACCTCGCTTCAGTATTTTTTGGAAATTGTCTGCCCGGATGACAGGGATTCATCACTTCGTAAGGATGGTGGGCACAACTGACATGCCTACACGGAGGAATTCACGGGCTCCTTCCAGATTATCGAAGACAATCTTTACGGGTACCCGCTGCACAACCTTCACATAGTTCCCGCTGGCGTTTTCCGCCGGGAACAGGGAAAAGGCGGACCCCGTCCCCGCCATGATGCTGTCCACCTTTCCGGTGAACTTTTTGTTCGGGTATGCGTCTATCCTGATCCTCACGGCCTGACCGGGCTTGATATGCTGCAGGCGGGTCTCCTTGTAGTTGGCCACTATATAGGCGTTTTCAAACGACACCACGCTCATGAGGGGTTGTCCCACCTGAACCTGATTTCCCACTTCCACTGATCTGCGGGTCACCTTGCCTGCCGCGGGGGCTTTTATATCAGTGTAGGACAGGCTCAGATTTGCCATCTCCATCTGCGCCTGTTGTCTCCTGACTATTTCCTGCTGAGTTTCTATGCCCGTTTTACTCTGTAGCAATAGTACTTTTTCCGCTTCCAGGGCAGCCCTTACCTGCCGGATAGAGCTCTCGTGGGCCTTGAGGGCCACTTCCGACTGAAGTTTCAGTTTGAGGGCTGCGTCCAGAGAGGCTTGCGCCCCGTCATGCCTGGTTTTTGCCCTGTCGTACCGTTCTTTCGGGATCACCTCTTTTTTGAGAAGGTTTTCAGCTCTGGCAAGATCCAACTCGGCCTGCTTACTGGATGCGGCCCTGGCTGACACCTCTGCTGCCCTTACGGACACCATCGCCTGGAGCTCCGCCTTTGAAGACAGGACTTTATCAAATGTTGCTCTCGCAGCCTCGATGCCTGCTTTCTTTGCTTCCACCAGAAGTTTTTTCTCTTCGAGGCGTTTCTTCTCTGCCTCGTAGGAAGCACGAGCTTCGGCCATCTTTTGGGAAAGGATCTCCTTTTCCAGTTCAACGAGGATGTCGCCTGTATTGACAGACTGGTTGTTCCTTACCAGGACCGATCTGATAGTTCCGGGTACTCGTGAAGAGATTATGTGAATGGCTCCTTCCACAAAGGCGTCATCTGTCTTTATATGGGTCTTTGAGTATCCTCGGAGGAAGAACAGCACTGTAAGACCCGCAAGGACTATAGCTCCAAATATAGCGAAGCCCTTTTTCTTTTTGGCGGCTTTGTTCTCAGGTGGTCTCTGATCATTTTCCATCGGACTTTCCTCTCAAATCAACAACTTGCGTTTCAAGTCATTGAGTTAGGCGCCCTCAATGGCGCGTTAAGGCTTTTACCTTGAGTAATATTCAGCAAGGTCCGCGCCCTCGGCATAATGGAGCATTGTCTGGCCCTTCTGTCTGCCGTATACGGCCCGCCAGTAATTTTGTTCTGCAAGGGCGTGCAGGGCGACCGCGTCCTGAACATCCGATCCGGTGCCCACTCCCTCTTCGTAGCTTAGCTCCCTTAGCCTGAGGTTCTCACGGGCCTGTTTGACAGCTTTTTCGGCTACCGCCACCTTCAGAGCGGCGGTCTTCAAGTCAAGATAAGCATTCTGAATGTCAAGGCTGATCGTATCAGACAACCTGCTCTGTTCAGCTTTGAGAGCCTCAAGCTCAGCTTCAGCCCGTGTAACGGCTGCGCTTTTTGACCCACCGGAATAGAGATTGAGTTTGATGCCGGCAGTCAGGGTCCAATTGTCCTGATACACCCTGTACTGGTTCTCCTGATACTCGTATCCGCCGCTGGCGAAGATGCTGGGGTAGTGCTGTGCTTTCAGGCCCCTGAGCCTGGCTGTCTTTGATTCTATCTCGTGACGTTTGGCGTTAACGTCCGGGCGTGCCTCCAGGGCTCGTAAATAAACTTCTTCGATGGAGATCTCGCCCACAGGACCTGCATTGCTTATTTCCTCTGGATCAACCGCGTCAGAGAGTGGACGAAGTATCATGAAGTTTACCCTGGCTGCCAGGAGATTCCTGTCGCTTTTTGCAGTGAGGTTTCTCTGGAGAGCGTCCGCGAGTTTCACCTCGGCCGCCAGAACGTCGTTTATGGTTACTACCCCCTCGTCGAACAGGGCAGTGGCATCATCGAGATGGATCCTGAATGTTTTGATCTCCTGCTCGGTAACTTCCAGGAGCCTTTCCGCCTCGAGGAGGGAAATATATACGAGGACAAAATTTCGGGCAGCCGTATTTCTGGATCCTTCGGTCCTGTAACTTTGTGCAGCAAGGTCCTCCCTTGCCGCCTTAAGAGACGATCCGGTCCTTCCGAAATCATAAAGTATCTGATTGGCTGTTAAGCCGTATGTAATGAAACTCTTTTCTGAAAGTGGAAATGATCCACCCAGGGTAGAGATCGCCTCGGGCTGATTCGCAAGAGCAGTCTGGCTGCCAAAGAGGTCTATTGCAGGCAGTCGCCGTGCTCTTGCCAGGGACACTCCCGCAGCGACAGCTGATTCCTTCTGTCGGGCTATCTTAACGTCCCACCCTTCAGTGGTAACAATTTGCAAACCCTCCTGAAGGGACAAAGCGGTGCATTCCCTGACGCCCAGGATAGCAGTGATGAGTAATGCCGGGATTAATCTTATTATTTGCCACATATTATCCTCACCTGAACAAGTTAGCCTGTGACGGGATACGACACGGTTCCGTACAAGAAGATATCAACAACTTCACGTACGGTTTTTTTCAGCGTCTTGGCGGAGATGCTCTGATCCTTGATGATCTCTTCCAGGATGAAGAAGGAAAAAAGCATTCTTAGAAATGTTCGAGCGGCCGCTTCCAGAGAAACCGCTCTTAACTTACCGGACTTCTGAAGTTCTTCCAGATAGCCCTGCAGCGTACCCTCCATTTCCCGGACGAACTGCATCTGGACGTTCCTTACCTTCTCGGGATAGGTATTTAATTCAGACAGGACTATCTTGACGAACATCTTTCGCTCCTTGAGCGTCTGAAGGTAACGAACCCCGATCATTTCCAGGGCCTCTGCCGGCTCCAGATCCTCCACTTCCAAAACGGTTTCCCTGAGGAGGGGGAGAAATGATTGTGTTTTCAAGACCTCCTCAAAAAGTTTTTCCTTTTTTTCGAACTTCCTGAAGAGTGTCAGTTCGGAGACTCCGGCCCTCCTGGCTATCTCCCTGGTTGTTGCGCCCAGGTAGCCCTTCTCCGATATCAACTCAAGTGTTGCTTCAAGAAGTTTCAATTTAGTATCTGAAGGTCCAGTCATGTTCAATCCCCCTCAAGCTAAATATAAGTAAGTGCTTACTAACAATATAGTATATGGTCACTCCCGTCAAGGTACGGGAGTGACATGGATTAAAGTTTGGGATGATGTTGCTGATACTACGTCTTTACTTTGGTTTCTTTGCCTCGATGTAGGCTGACACTACGTAATCTCCGGCTTTTGCTTCCGGAGCCCACTGGTTGAGGAGTTCGCGGCTTTCGTCTTTGGGGGTGATCCTTATGTCATTGAACCCGACCTTTTTAAGCATATCGGCTGTTTGAGCTATCGTTTCGGCACCACCCACACATGCGGACACAAGATCCATATCTTCCTTTATCTCGTCGGGAAGCTCAGTGATTGCGAGGATATCCGAAATGGCAATTCGGCCGCCGGGCTTCAGAACGCGAAACGCTTCGCTGTAAACGCTCTCCTTGTCGGGGGAAAGATTGATAACGCAGTTGGACATGATAAGGTCCGCGATGTCGTCTGCCACTGGAAGGTGCTCGATCTCTCCCAGTCTGAACTCAACGTTAGCGGCACCCGATTTTTCCGCATTGACCCTGGCCTTTGAGATCATCTCCGGTGTCATATCGATGCCGATTACATGGCCTGACTCACCCACCTCTTTAGCTGCCAGGAAGCAGTCGAAACCGCCGCCGCTTCCCAGGTCCACAACAGTCTCGCCTGTTTTAAGGGATGCCAGCGCCACCGGGTTTCCACAACCGAGGCCCAGGTTGGCGCCTTCAGGGACGCTCTGCATCTCTTCGGCCGAATAACCCATGGTGGCGGACATCTTTTCCGGTGTCAGTTCCGGTCTGCAGCAGGGATTTGCCGTTTCAGTGGTGGTAGAAGTTTCAGAAGGTCCACAGCACGAGAGCGCGGAACTCAATTCCGAGTTCACGGTCCCCTGTGTTGCCACTTTTGAATAGCTTTCTCGAACTGCCTGTTTGATCCTCTCTTTTTCGTTGATTTTCACTGTATTATCCTTTCTTTGCTATGGAGTTTTATTATTCGCCAACTCTCGAAATATCTTGTCAAAAAAAATGGGGATGGATGCCGGTTGTCCCGGTCATCCATCACCCTTGCTACTTACTTCTCCTCTGATTTTTCAGGAGCCGGGCAGCACATGTTCTGCATTTTCTGAATCATTTTCTCTTTTGCCTCGGGGTCAGAGCCTTCCTGACCACAGAACTGCTTCATCTTCTCGATCATGGCATCCTTGTCGATGGGTGAGTCTTTACCCATGAACTGTTTCATCATCCCGGACATCTTATCAAAGTCCATGGAAGAAAAATCGACGTCAGGACCGCAGCATGATGCAGCCATCTCTTTTTGTTCCTTCTTTCCAGTCATCTGGTTTCACCTCCTTTTGTTTTTTCTGCTTTACCTTTTTGACGTGATTGAAGTCAAAAAGGATACATTTGGGTTCAGGTTTGATAATTCTATTATTTCATATATATCGAATTATAGTGGCAAAAAATTTTCAGTTGCTATTATGCGAAATAACCCTGCAGCAGCTCCAATGCTTCCGGGTTTATCCTGCACTCAATCTTCTGACCCCTTCTCTGGATATTTATCAGGCCGACTCTGCGAAGCTCCTTCAGATGGTGGGAGATCGTTGAGGGTACGATGTCCAGGTCCTTTCCCAGGTCCCCCACACAGGCGCATCCTTCAGTCTCGGTTTTTGTTTCAATATCCCTGGCTGCGGGAATGCATTCAGGCATACAACATGCCACAAGTTCCAGGAACATCTTGAGCCTGTTGGGATTGGATAGGGCCTTGAAAAAATCGGCCATTTCCTCGATCTGCTTATCTCGAATGTTCGACATATATCGAAATATAGTTGTTCCCATGTAATTTGTCAAGGCTTCTTTTGAATTATTTTACAAATAATGTCAGGCACTGAAACATAAAGGGGTCAGAGCACTTTATGTTTTGCTCTGACCCCTTATTTACCTGGGTCCTGGGTCTTGGGTCCAGGGACCGTTCTAGTCAGTATTTTGCGTTATTGCTGCTTTTTTCTCCTCGTATTCAGTTCTGTCGATCTCGCCATGAGCATATCTCCTGTCGAGGACGTCCAGGGCTGAATCGGATAGGGAATCAGAATGCCCCTCATGTGAGTCGTCATTGTGCCGGCCCATCATGCAGAAACCCCTGCCCCTCATTCCGAACATGCACAGTGCCATCATGACTAAAGGTATTATCCACCAGTATGTGCTCCAGAAAGTTGCGTCAGCGTACATTTGAATCACCTCCTTTCGACCCTATAGACGGAAGTCAGGAGGAAAAGGATACTTTTCCTTTAAAGGTTTCTGGTTTCTTGTTTCTGGTTTCTAGTGGGAAACGGGTAGGGAAATTGGATTTAGAGCATTGGATATTGGAAAATGGGTTTGAACCACAGAGGTCACAGAGGACACAGAGTCAGGCTTGGGGTTTTTACCACGGAGGCACGGAGGGCGGAAAGCAGGAAGGGAAAGCGGAATAAATCCTGTTTAATACTTACTGTAAAGTTAATTACTTACAAACAACTAACCACTAACAACCAACAACTATTACTCATCACCTTTAAGCTCACACCCCAACTCGTTCTCTTCATCCCGGTGAAAGCTGCATCCGGTCTGGAGCTCCCCGCGAAGGGCAACCCGGCCGCGGTGGAGCCTGATCTTCACATTTTCCAGGGAAATGCCCAGAATATCGGCTATTTCCTTCTGCTTGAAGCCCTCGAGGTCCATTAGGACGAGAACTTCCCTGTAGTCTTCCGGCAGGTCATCGATGAAGCTTCTTATGCAGGTATTCATCTCTTTCCGTAAAACCTGACCCTCAACATCCCGGGCTTTTTCCCCGGTCCAGACGTTCTCGTCCTCGGTTTCGATGCCATTTTCAGAGATCGACGATTCTGATTGTTCCCTGCTGCCGGTGGTTTTCCTGAACCTGTCCCTGGCAACGTTGGTCGCGATACTGTAGATCCAGGTTGATACTTTTGAGTCGCCCCTGAAATTTTCCAGACCTCTATCAACCTTTACAAAAGTTTCCTGGGCCAGGTCCTCTGCATCAGCGTCGCCTACCAGCCTTGTAAAGTAGCGGACGATCTGAGGCATATAATCCTCGTATATTTCCTGAAACTCCAGCTTTTCCGTCGCCATATTAACACCTCACAGTCAATGGCATTGTTCATCGATGATTTAAGAAGTGGATATTCTTATGGGAGAGACAAGTCAGGGATGTGATGATGAACATTAAGATTGGCACAAAACTATCGATTTATTTAAAGTCTATTACCATGAGCGTGCTTTTTCAAGGATCGATTATAGCTGATCCGCTATCAATTCGCTGATGCGATCAATTGCCGCTATCTTGTATTCCCTGGTAAGCTCACGAGATCTCTCAAAATCTGGCAGGAACAGCCGCTCAACAAGTTCGTTTACTGCCGGTGGATGGGATGTGGCGATATTTATCTCCTCATTTAAGTGCAGGCTGGCTTTGTCGAAGTTTGCCGATCCCAGGCAGGCCCAACCGTCGTATACAGCGGCCTTTATGTGAGACATACTCGGGTAGAGGTAAACTTTTATTCCGCTGGCCAGCATGGCATTGGCTGCAATTGCATTACTTGAGTTCATCATTTTTTTCAGGGATCCTTTCAACGATTTGCTCCAGTTCTCTCTGTCAGGGAGAATGACCCTGACGTCAACCCCGCGGCGGCGTGCCCTTATCAGTTCGTAAAGGATCTTATCATCTGAAAAATATGCGTTCTGAATAAATATGTACTTTTTGGCATTGCGGATAGCTGCTATCTGTGTGCGGTAGATCTGGGAGTCTCCAGGTCTGGTGAACAGGACTCTGACCGGGTAGCCAATATCGTCTGCCTCTTTTTTCTTGCGCTTTAGTTTGTATACGAGTTTTTCGAAATCTCCAAAGAATCCTGCATGGGCCCAGGCCCGGTTGAAATCGTTCTGTAATATGTCCACCACAGGACCTTCTACTTCCATCATCATGTCGTGCCACTCGTAACGATATTCCCTGCCGATGTTCATTCCCCCGATGAAGGCTACTTTACGGTCCAGGATAGTGGTTTTTACGTGGTCAAAGAAGAGGAAGGGATTGGTTCTCTGCCGGACTCTGACTTTTGATCCCTCTTTAAGAAATGCCCGCATGGAATTTGGTACCTTGTGATCGGCTGGCATATTCTCAGGATCCACCATTGTCGCCAAAATGCTTCCCGCACCATCAAGCATTACCCTTGTATCGACCTCATGAGACCGCTTCTTGAGTATATTCGCGATCTTGGTTGCGTGTTCGTCATTGTCGAAAATATATGTTCTGAGGTGGATCGACTCCACGGCTTCACTCATCCGTTTAATCAACCTGGAGAAGAATTCCTCACCGTCTATGAGATAGCGTATTGTACCCTTTGAAGAGGTTGTGCCTGTAATCTCATCCAACTCCCTTTCCCATTCAACAAGGTCCATCCCCTCATACCGGGCAAGAGGAGCCACTTCGCCGTCCTTGGAGCTGTTGAGCCAGGTCCACCTGAGAGCGTCCGCGGCGGTATCTACCACCATAAATAGCAGGCGCTGAAAAGAAGTAAATGGCCTGGTGATTATACTGATATGGCTCCATACTCCATGTGCAACAGCCTGCATTTTTCTACTGCCGGCAGCCTGTTTACTGTGGGCTTCAACACCTTCAAGCTCCTTTGAAAAACCATCATCAACAGCTAATCTGTATTCCAGCTCTTTAATCGATTCTGCTGTCATGTCTGCATCCATCTCCCGACCTATGAAGCCAGCCGAGGCGGTTACCGGCATGACAATGTAAAGCAGCAGCAGTATGGAACACCAGCAGATGGTCCATGATTTGATTTTTGTTATCTTGTTTTCCATTTTCCCGTCCTCCTTGCCTGGAGGGTTTCAAGGCGTATGCCAGGGAAATGGAAAAATGGATTATGCTTCTAACTAGCTGTAATATATGGAGTTATAAGGGAAAACAGTTTGAGTTTATAAGTTCATGTGTGAAGGGATTTTCATACTTTTGCTTCGCGGTGCGAAGGTATTTTCGCAGTGGATCAGTGGGAATAAAAAGTTGTTAGTTGTTGGTTGTTAATTGTTAGTACAGGCAGGAGGGAAGTGGGAGGAGAGAGGAGTAAAGTAGAAGTGTTTTTAACGTGGAACCTGGAACTTGCACTTAACACTACCACCCTCCCCCTCCGCCAAGGCTTCCACCGTCGCTCTTCGAGCTATGGTGGACAAGTCGGGGGACAGGCGAACCAGCGACAAAGTGGTTAATCACGCCAAAGGCGTGACTCTATCCAACTGAGCTACACCTTCCAAGAATCTTCCAGAACCTCTTTTCTTGATTATACGTTCCTTGATTATTGCCGAACCGCGACTACCGTGGTCCTCGTTCCAGACCAGAATCCATGGCCCCTTGAAGCGTCGAGTTGTTGCGTCGGATCGATATTCAGGATCGTTATGCTGTCTGAGTCTACGCTCAAGATTGTCAGTGTGGCCACAGTAATAATGGCCGCTTGTTTCACTTTTCAAGATGTAGACGTGATAGCTCATTGTTATGCTCCCCGATAGCTGAATGATCGCATAGTGGTTGTTAACCGCTACTGGCTCGATGCTCGAGGATATGCAAAAAGAAAGCCCAGTTCCGCAATTAGCGTTACTGGGCTTTGTATTTGGCTCCCCGAGCTGGACTCGAACCAGCGACAAAGTGGTTAACAGCCACTCGCTCTACCAACTGAGCTATCGGGGAATATTGCTTTTCAACTATCTCAAACAACAAAGTGGTTAATCACGCCCACGGCGTGACTCTACCAACTGAGCTATC
>SDBU01000462.1_pt1 | contig 56862 bp, 46 predicted proteins | sample 2277071 | NCBI WGS metagenome assembly SDBU01 (sample SAMN10397929, study PRJNA504765) | marine sediment metagenome | isolation source: marine sediment core GS08_GC12, 126 cmbsf | place: Arctic Ocean: Gakkel Ridge, Loki's castle | collected 2008 | reverse complement strand
CGCTTTTGAATCTGATCCCAAGATGGACCGGGCAGTGGTTCTGGCTGTTGAGAAGATAAAGGCGCAGCTCAATCGTTATAAGGAAAAGCTGGTGGAGAAGTAGGCTGCGGTCAGACCCCCAAACCGACTCCCCTATGGTGCATCGCAGATGAAAGCGATTATTCCCATCGCGGGCAAAGGGACCCGTCTGCTACCCCATACCCGGACCCTGCAGAAAGCGTTGCTTCCGGTAGGGGGGCAACCGGTGCTGGAGCATATTCTGGCACCCTTGCTTGAGGCCGGGATCACCAGCATCACATTCATCGTCGGCTATTTAGGTGACCAAATTCGTGAGTTCATGTCCCGCTACGACAGTCTGCCGGTCACTTACATGGAGCAAACGCAACAGTTGGGGCTGGGCGATGCGGTAAAACTGGGTCTGGAGGCGGTAGACGAGCCGGTGGTGATAGTGCTGGCCGACACCATCATGGAGCTGGACTATAAGAACTTCCTGGAAAACCACAACAATGTCATCGGGGTAGTCGAGGTGGATAATCCCGAGGATTTCGGGGTTGTGGAGACTGCCGGCCGCCGGGTAGTGGACCTGGTGGAAAAACCCAGCGAACCGGTTTCCAACCTGGCCATTGCCGGGATTTACCGGCTGGCCAGCCAGTTGCAGCTACGGGAGGCATTGGAAACACTGCGGGCCAATCGCACCATGACCAGGGGGGAATATCAGCTCACCGACGCCTTGAAGCTGATGCTTGATAACGGAGTGGCGATCCAGACCGAAAAGTTGGATCGTTGGTTAGACTGCGGTACTCAGGAAACCGTGTTGAGCACCAACCGTTACCTGGTGCAGCAGCTGCCGGGTGGGATGTTTGTCCACCCTGATTCCGGTCTGGAGGGCTCCACGGTGCGGACCACCAGCGTTATGGAGAATTGTATGCTAATCGATACAATCATTGACAATTGCATAATTATGGCCGGGGCGCAACTGCGGAACTGCTATATCCATGATGAAATTGTCAAGGGGGGGGCGAAGTTGAACGGCTACGTTACCGGGCGCTGATGTCGCGCCGGTCTTCAGGGCTATCCTGTGCACCGCACCTTGCAACCCTCAAAACAGGTAATTTCTGTCGAGAGGATTTGAGAGTTGCATCTAAATTGACTGCTGTGAAGCTGCGATTAGCGCGGGCCACTGTTTTAATCCTCCTATTGGCGGTACCAGGGGCGTTCCCGGGCGCTCAGGAGAAAAACCCCGGTCAGCAACGGCAATACGACAGCCGCGCCCTGTCACATTACTTAGATGCTGACCTGGCCATGCTCCAGGGCGAGTATAGCCAGGCGGTTACCTCCTACGAGCTGGCTTTGCGTTACGACTCCAGCTCGGCCACCATCTACCTGGGGCTGGCGGAAGCCTTGATGCAGCTGGAGCGGCCCCAAAGGGCCAACCAGGCGGGCCAGAAAGCCCTGCAGCTCCAACCGGACGACCCGCTGGTGCATGAGATGTTAGCCCGCAACGCCACCGCCCGGGAGGACTACCAGGCCGCCCTGCATCATCTGGACGAGTGGGCCCGGCTGGAGCCCACTGAGATCGATCCGCTCTTCCGCAAGGCGGCACTCCAGATCAAGATAAATAAGATTAATGACGCCATCGAAACCTACCTGCTGATCGCTGATCGCGATCCCGGCCAGGTACACGTGTTGCCCCGCGCCGGTGAACTGGCTCTCTCCGTGGGAGACCTGGAAAGGGCCTACCTGGTCTACCAGCGGCTGCATCGGCAGCAGCCCGATGACTCGCGGGTGTTAAGAACCTACGCGGAAATCTGCCTGCGGACCGAGCGCTACCAGGAAGCGTTGGAAATTTATGAGCAGCTGTTAGCCTCAGGTGTCGCATCCACCGCTAACCGGCTGCAGTTGGCCTGGCTGTACACCCAGGGAAAAGAGATGGAATCGGCCTTTGATGTAATAGCGGCGCTACTCGATGAAGGGCACCGCCAATGGGAAGTTCTCAGTACGTATGGTGGAGTAGCCTCGGAACTGGGCAACTACCAGGAGCTGGCCCGGGTGTCCCAGCTGATGCGGGAGATTTACCCCGATAGTACCGGCGGCTACACCGGATTGGCTATCGCCAGGTCTTTCCGGGACGATCTAAAAGGGGCCATCGCAGTGATGGAAGAGGCCGTCGCCCGTTTTCCGGCGCACACCGACGTGAATTATCTTCTGGGCCGGTTGTATTATGATGCTGAACGTTATAAAGATGCCGAAGGCCCTTTGCTGGGGGCTTTGGCGCGCAGGCCCTCGGCTCGGTATATCAAACGGATCCTGGCCTCCACCTGGGCCAGCCTGGAGAAGTTCAGGGTCTCGGATTCCCTGTATGAAGTATTGCTCTTAAGCGACCACGATGACCCGGTGACCCTGAATAATTACGCCTATAGCCTGGCAGACCGGGCCAACCCCAGCCGGAAACAACTGAAGATGGCCCGTAAAATGTCCAAACGGTCGTTGAAGCTCCAGCCCGGCAATTCTTCGTTCCTGGATACTTATGGCTGGATCTGGTACCAGCTAGGCCGTTATCGCAAGGCCCGCAAGTATATCGCCCAGAGCCTGGAGGTCAAGGGGGATAATGCCATCGTCCTCGATCATTGCGGGGATGTATACCTGGAACTCGGTGACCCGGATCAGGCGGAGAATTATTTCCAGCAGGCCCGCGAAATCCGGGAAAGCGGCCAACCCACGCAAGTACGTGCTTCTGATGAATGAAGAGACCATGACCTATTCGGTGAGCGCCGTGGTTCCGGTTTACAACGAGGTGGGTTCCCTGCCGCAGTTGCACCGGGAGTTGGCGGCTGTGATCCCGTCCGGCGACCAGGGCGAAATTATCTACATTGACGATGGGAGCGACGATGGCTCCGGCCCCGCGCTCAGAGCGATCGCCGATGGCGATTCCCGGGTTAAAGTACTCACGTTTTACCGCAACTACGGTAAAGCGGCGGCCCTGGCGGCCGGTTTCAAGACCGCCCGGGGGGAGGTGGTAGTCACGCTGGATTCCGACCTCCAGGATAACCCCGTTGAGATCCCGGACCTGATAGCCAAACTTATGGAGGGCTGGGACCTGGTGAGCGGTTGGAAGAAGGTGCGCCACGATCCGCTGTCCAAGCGTTGGCCCTCGAGACTTTTCAATTTCGTGGTTCGGCTGATGACCGGTGTCAATATCCATGACTCCAACTGCGGCCTCAAAGTCTATCGATCCGAGTTGGCGAAGACCCTGGAAATCTACGGCGGCCTCCACCGCTACATCCCGGCCCTGTCCCAATATAAGGGTTTCCGGGTGACCGAAAAGGTGGTGGAACACCGGCCGCGGCTCCACGGTAGCACGAAGTACGGGCGGGCCCGCTATTTTCATGGCTTGTTGGACCTGTTGACTGTACTGTTTCTGGGGCGCTATTTCCAGCGGCCACTGCACTTCTTCGGCCTGGCAGGGCTGATCATATCCGGTATTGGTATGGGGATTTCGTTGTACCTGGCGATCAACTGGTTTCGCGGCATCTGGATCGGCAACCGCCCCCTGCTGTTCCTGGGCATGCTGCTGATTATTGTGGGCGTGCAGCTGGTTTCGATAGGCCTGGTGGCGGAGATGTTTGTCCAGCGGCGCCACCAGGAGATGGATTTGGTCAAGACCGTCTACTCAGTCCGGAGCGCGCAAACCGTTGCCCGGGAAGAATCTCTCACTTAATATCAGTGCAATTCACCGACCGGCTAGGTGCCCCTCTAAGCGCCCGCCAGAGCTTCGATGGTATCCACCAGCGATGACCAGCTGAAGCGCTGTTTCTCCTCAGCGATCCGTTTAACCATCTGCTGTCGATCAACTGTAGTAAAGAATTCAATGATCGCCTGAGCGAGTGCCTGCGGGTCATCGGGCGGCACAACCAGACCGGTTTGACCGTGCAGCACCACTTCCGGCAGACCGCCCACAGCGGTTACGATACAAGGGATTTCATACTCCATCGCGATGGAAACGATCCCGCTCTGGGTGGCGGTCAGGTAGGGCAGCACCACCACATCGGCGGCCGAAAAATAGATCGCCACCTCGTCGTCCGGAATAAAGCGGGCGGCATCCACCAGATGCGGCGCCAGCACCGGATCTTCCATCCGGGCCTGGTATTCGGCCGGGTCATCGTAAAACTCGCCGGCGACGATCGTTTTGGCTCCCAAGCGCTCCACCACCGCCGGCAAGGCATCCAGGAGCGTCAGCAGGCCTTTATACTTACGGATATAGCCGAAGTAAAGCAGGACCGGTCCCGGCCCCAGACCCAATCGCTGCCGGGCCTGATCTTGCGGCAGCCGGGGACCGAAATTGGTGTAGGTCGGGTGGGGGTTGAGCTTGTAGCGCGCCGTGGGTTTGAGTGCCACCAGCTGCTGCTCGATAACGGTGGACATGGGAATGAACAGGTCGGTGCCGCTCACCAGATAGCGGTTTAGCAGCCGGTCCCCGGGACGATGCTCGTGGGGGGCCAGATTATCGATAATGCACAGACTGCGGGTGGTATTCCCGCGGCCCAGTAATCGCATCACCGATCCCAGGCCGGGAGCGAAGTATGGCATCCAGTACTTGAATATCACCAGGTCAGCCTGCCAGTCCGCCAGCCGGTGGTAGACCCGGTACCAGGAGATGGGGTTCAGAGGGTCGAACAAGCGCTCACCAAAGGCCGGCTCAACGGCGACGGTGTCATCGAATTGGCTGGTACCGGGGAATAGGAAATTGGGGTACTGGCGACGGAAATTGATCACCCGGACCTGGTGGCGGATGCTTAGATGCCGGTACAGCAGCATATTGAAGTGCTGGATGCCGCCCCGGAACGGAGGGAAGGGGCCCAGTAAGGCGATTTTCATTTGACCGGCAGCAATCGGGAGACGGCCTCGAACAGTTCTGCCACCGGGAGCTCCCGCATGCACTCCCGGTCGCATTCCCGGGCGAAGTAGCAGATGCAATTGGGCGGTTCCAGGATTTCGCCCAACCCGTAGAGTTCGAATTCGTGGCGGTTGAAAATGTTATTGAGCAGGACGACCCGCTTCTTAAGGGCGATAGCAAGGTGCAGGGCCATGGTCACCAGCGTCACTACCAGGTCGCACTGGTTCAAGAGGCTGATGAACCGCTCCAACGGGAAAGTTCCCAGATATAGGGCCCCCGAAGCGGCCTGGATGCGCCGGTTGGCCTCTTCCTCATCGGGGCCACCCAACAGTAGCACCCGATAGCCCTGCTCCCGCAGCTGGATGGCCAGCTGCACCCAGTACTCCTCGGGCCACAGACGGGTCAGCCAGCGCCGGCCGCAACCGGTATTCAGTCCTACCAGGGGACCACCGGTTGGCAGGGACCACTGTTCATCCAAGGCATAATCGGCTAGGGCGTACTTTTCACCCTTGAAGGTTTGACCAATGATCTCGAATATCTCTTCGGGATATGATTTTGTGTTGGCCCGGCCAAGATCGTCGAACAGACCGGTGAGGAACTTGTGCTCGGCCAGCTGATCCACCGGCGCGGGCACACCTCCGGATAGTACAAAACCATGTTTCTTATCAGCCTGCAGCCGGCTGGCCAGAGCGCAGGCTTCCAGATCCTTGTCCAGGTTGATGAGCAGATCGAAGTTCACCTGCTCCAGGTAAAGAATGCTCGCGAGTTCGAACGGGAGCCTCCGATCCACGGTGTCGGGGAGGATTCCCGGCCAGCGGGTCAGCCAGAAGATCTGGCTCCCGGAACCCGATTGCTTCAGGGCTTCCACTAAGGGCGTAGTGCGGATTACGTCGCCCAGAGCGTCCAGCTTGATTATCAGAATGCGCCGGTTCACCTGGTCGTAATGGGGGCAATCCTGGCAGTGAACTCCTTCGGCCTTATGGAAACTGCAGGGGATCGGTCCCTGGAAATGACGGCAGTCATACTTTATCAGCATGGGGGAGAAATTAAGGCTGATTCCCGGTCTGAACTACTGTCGGAGCCGGTCGGTGGAAATTTACCTCAATGGGCGGCCGCGGCCCTAAACTTGCGGTGTGGAATCATATCCGAAAGTCTGCTGCGTAGTGCTGACTTGGAATGATCAGGCCAACGTCCTGGCCTGCCTGGAGTCATTATCGCAAGTGACGTACCCCAACCTGGAAACGGTTGTCTCAGACAACGGTTCCACCGACGGCACGATCCAGGCCATCAGGGAGCAGTATCCACAGGTCCATTTGCTGGAGAACGGGGAGAATCTATATTGGGCCGGCGGTAATAATGTGGGCTTGACGTATGCCCTGTCCGCCCAGGCAGACTATATCATATTGCTTAATAATGACACCGTGGTGGCCCCGGAGATGATCCCCGAGCTGGTACAAACGGGTGAGGCGGATCGCTCCATCGGCCTGCTGGCGCCGAAGATCTACTACCACGACCGGCCGGAGTTAGTCTGGTACGCCGGGGCTCGGGCCAGCATGTGGCGGGGACTGCTGTGGCACGTGGGAATCCGTCAGGTGGACCGGGGTCAATTCGACCGGCAGGCCGCGGTGGACTACGTCACCGGCTGCGCCCTGATGGTGCGGCGGCAGGTGGTGGAGCAGATCGGGCTGATCGATACGGCCTTCGTGGCCTACGGTGAGGACGTGGACTTTTCCTTCCGGGCCCGGCGGGCGGGCTGGCGGCTGGTGATGGTACCCTCGGCGATCATGTGGCACAAGGTCAGTGCCTACTGGGGGGTAGTTTCAGGACGGAAGATCAGACAGAAGCTGCGCAGCAACCTGATCCTTTACCGGCGCTATGCTCCGGTTTGGTCCTGGTTCACCACCATCCCCCTGTTCCTGCTGTTGGATAGCCTGCGGGTGCTACTGCTGCTGGGGGCGGGCCGGTTGCGGGTGCGTCGCGGCAGGGTCTGACGAGCGGCTGGAGATTGGCAGCCACGGGACGATCAGCCCTTCCCTGGATAGGACCACGCGGCTAAATTCCGGGCGCTATCACCAAGGCGCTGCCCCCGGGCGTTAGATACGAGGATTAAATGAAGGCTGTCATTTTAGTGGCCGGCATTTCCCGCCGGCTATTCCCCAGCACCCTGGTGGTGCCCAAGTGCCTGCTCAAAGTGGGCGACAGGACCATCATGGAGCACCAGCTGCTGGCGCTCAAGCAGACCGGGGTCACCGATGTGGTAATGGTAGTGGGTTATCGCCGGGAACAGGTGATGACGGTGGCCCGCGAACTGTTTCCGGATTTCAACTTTACCTTCATTGTCAACCACCACTTTTTTGATACCAACACGGCCTATTCGCTCTGGCTGGCCGGCGAACATTTTCTAAAGCACGATTTTCTGTATTTGAACGGTGACGTCATTTTCCCCCCGGCCCTGGTCGAACGGATCATGGCATCCGGGCACCCCAACGCCCTGGCGGTGGAGGTGAAGACCTGTGGTGACGAAGAGGTCAAGGTGATCGCTGAGGGCGAGCGCATCGTGGATATCGGCAAGGGGATTCCTCAGGAGGCCGCCCTGGGCGAATTTATCGGGATCGCCCGCTTTTCCGCCGGCTTCGCTACCCCTTTCTTCCAGGAGCTGGACGACATCGTGGCCGCCGGGATGAACAGCGCCTATTTTGAGTACGCCCTCAAACGGTTGGCCGGGCGACAGGAGCTGCATTTGGTGGACGTGAGCGATCAGCCCTGCATCGAGATCGATTTCCCCGAGGACCTGGAGCGGGCGGAGGAACTGGTCAGAGACAAGGATTATTATTAATATCCCGGCCGGGAATCCTCCCTCCCAGAATAATTAGCATATGAAATCGCCGGTACGGGATATTCGAACGGAATGCCTCCTGGAGCCTGTTAATGATCTTTAAACTTGGATATGTCTTCCAACGCCTTAGGACTTTCTATCTCCGATTCGGGGTAATTGCTACCCTCAAGTACGCGTTTTACAACGGAATAATTAAGCGGATTGTTAACAGGTACCATTATCTTCGCTATCGAAAGGATTATCAGCAACACCTCATATTCATAATCAGCTTGCCCAAAGGGGGTTCCACCTGGGTGTCCAGACTTTTCGCCAGTATACAGGGGTTTGCTATTTACTCCCCCCGGCGATGGAATATTACTATCGGAGACAGCTGGTCCGATCAACGTTGGAACTTATATCGGGGGCTATTTGAAGAGTTCAAGCATAAACTGGCGGTGGTAAAGGGCCACACGTGGGCTCATCCAGGAAACATCAGCCAGCTGCGGGAAAGCAATATAAAATATTTGATCACGGTGAGAGATCCTCGCGATCAGGTAATTTCTGAATACTGGCACTGCCGGAACTATCCGTTGCATTGGGATCGACAGCTGGCTATGAGCACCTCACCCACTGAGTTCATAACTTATAAATTCGATTCCGGCGCTTTTGAGCGTGAAACTTTGTCCTGGCTACGGATGTGGATTAAAAACCGTGAACCTCAGCAATCGATAATGATCAGATATGAGGATCTGCTCCGTGATCCCGAGGCTGTTTTCAGAAAAGCGCTGAACTTTCTTGGATTTCAACTCGCTGATGATGAACTCAGGAGAATTATTGAGATCAACAGTTTCGAAGCAATCACCGCTAGAAAGCCGGGACAGGCCGCTGATCACCAGTTCAATAGGAAGGGTATCGCCGGGGAATGGAAAGAGGTTTATACCGGTAAGCTGAGGGATAAATTTTTAGAAATCGGTGAAGATGTAGTTCAAGAGTTGGGCTATGAACCCACAAGATAGCTGTACAGGAAGTGCTCGGAAATAGCTTGAACGGCAGGTGTGTGGCATTCTTAATCGAGATAGAACGTAATAGTCGCAAGTCAGCCTCGAAGGAATCAGGGACTGAGTATGTTCAATCTCCGGTTTCCCCGGTCTGGTTCCTGATCCGGTAATGCTGCCATGCGGTTAGTTTGGGATTTCTTAAAAGGACTTATCAGTGCCACCCCCTAAGAAAATACTCCTGATTTTTGGCACTAGACCCGATGCTATTAAAATGGCACCGGTGGCTGAACAGTTAGCGGCCATCCCGGAGCAATTTGATACCCGTATCTGTGTGACCGGCCAACACCGCGAGATGCTGGATCAGGTGTTGGAAATATTCGCTCTAACGGTCGCTATCGACCTTGATTTGATGCGGCCCCGACAGGAATTGGCCGAGCTGACGAGTAGAATGCTGACTGCTATTGATACTACCTTACGAGCTGAGCAGCCGGATCTGGTCCTCGTCCAGGGCGATACCACCACGGCCCTGGCAGCGGGATTGGCGGTGTTTTACAATAAGATTCCATTGGGCCATGTAGAGGCCGGTCTGAGGACGGAAAGTATTTCTGCGCCCTGGCCCGAGGAGCTCAACCGCCGAATAACCAGCCTGGTTGCCAACCTCCATTTCGCCCCTACTGATTCAGCTAAGGCCAATCTACTGGCCGAAGGTGTTGATGAAAAACAGATCCACGTTACAGGGAATACAGTGATCGACTCGCTGCTACGTACAATAGAACGGATTCAGGCCGATGAAGCCTTACGACACAGGCTTGACGGAGAATTTAGCTTTCTGGACAGCAGTAAGAAAATGATCCTGGTAACCGGCCATCGCCGGGAAAGCTTCGGCCCTAGATTTGAGAATATTTGCCAGGCCCTTCGGGAGCTGGCGGAGAACAATCCTGATGTCGATCTGGTATATCCTGTGCATCTGAATCCCCAGGTTCAGCAGCCGGTAAGGCGCATACTGAATCTGGAGGGAGGGATAGCGGGCGGCAGGATCCATCTGATTGATCCGGTTGAATATTTACAGTTCGTGTACCTTATGGATCGAGCGTATTTTATCATTACCGACTCAGGTGGGATTCAGGAGGAAGCCCCGAGTCTGAAGAAACCGGTGTTGGTGATGCGGGATACAACCGAGCGACCGGAGGCTGTTGAGATGGGAGCCGCCAAACTGGTCGGTACCAAGAAGGACACTATAATCGGTGAAGCCTCGCGCCTCCTCAGAGATCAGGAGGCATATCGATCGATGATTGCCACCCGGAACCCCTATGGTGACGGACAGGCCGCCAAAAGGATAGTCTCAATCTTGCAGGATAAAGGTTTATGGAAAAAATTTGTGTTATCGGCCTAGGCTATATCGGATTGCCGACGGCGAGTATTTTAGCCAATAAGGAATTCCCGGTACTCGGTGTGGATATCAGGGGCGAGGTGGTGGACCGGATAAATGGGGGCGGTGTGCATTTCCATGAGCCGGACCTGGATGTGCTGGTCAGGTCTGCTGTCAACAGTGGATTTCTTAAAGCCTCTCAGACTATTTCCCCTGCGGACATCTATATCCTGGCCGTACCGACTCCTTTGCTACCTGATGGTAGTCCGGATATTTCGCATCTGGAAACCGCGGCCTCTTCCATTGCCCCTTTCCTGGAGCCTGGAAACCTGATCATAATTGAATCAACCATCCCGGTAGGGACAAGCGAGAAGATCGGGGGGATATTGGCGAAGCTGCGTCCTGAACTGTCTCTCCCCCAACCCGGTGGAAATGGCCATTATGAAAATGATGAGCAAATCTACCTGGCCCATTGCCCGGAACGGGTGCTTCCGGGGCGAGTGCTGGTGGAGCTGGTTGAGAATGATCGTATTGTCGGTGGTCTGGATGTGCCTTCCGGCAAGAAGGCCCAGGCATTCTATAGATATTTCAGTCACGGGGAAGTGATTGTAACCGATGCACGAACCGCGGAAATGATCAAGTTAACCGAGAATGCCTTCCGGGACGTTAATATTGCCTTTGCCAACGAGTTATCCATTATCTGTGACGAACTGGGTCTGAATGTTTGGGAATTGATCGCTTTGGCCAACCATCATCCCCGGGTTAACATTCTGAAGCCCGGTCCCGGTGTAGGGGGACATTGTATCGCAATTGATCCCTGGTTCATTGTCAGCACATCACCACAGGGGGCCCGGTTGATCAGGCAGGCCAGGGAGGTGAACGATTCCAAACCTCTGCATGTGGTGAAATGGGTTGAGCAGGTTGCCTCCAGATATCAGAACCCGACAATCGCTTGTCTTGGGCTGACCTACAAAGCGGATATCGGTGATTTACGAGAAAGCCCCGCCTTGAGTATTGTTCGAACACTGGCATCGAAAACCGATTATCGCCTATTGGCAGTTGATCCTCATATCGAGAAGTTGCCCGAGCCGCTCGCCGCTACGGGCCGGATTGAACTGGTGACCCTGGATAAAGCTCTTGATACTGCCGAAGTGGTCTTGCTGTTGGTAGACCACCGGGAATTTCTGGAGCTTGATCCGGCTCGACTCCAGTCGAAATCTCTGATTGACACTCGCGGAGTGTGGCCACGCCAGGAATGAAGGCTTGCCGGGGAATTGCCCTGATCATTGCCAGCAGGTTTATTTCCACCGATTCGGACATCCACCATCCCTGGATTAGTAGAGACAGTAAATGAACGTTTTGTGGCTCTCTGAAATAAAATGGGACTATCTGCGTACCAGGAAACAGCAGATTCTAAGCCGCTTCCCACCCAGGGATTACGTACTGTTTATCGAACCGGTATCCAGGCAGTTGCCCAATCGTTTCAAGCTGACCCATTTTGACCCCGTTCACACTATAACCGTGGGCCAGCTTCGCTCGCAAAGCAGTCCGTGGCTCGCAAGAGTGCTCAGGCGACGGTTGGTCCGGGAGATGCTCCATATCGCTGCGGGAGCCTGGCTTAAACACGTGACCGGGAAGATTGGCTTTCACCCCGATATTATTGCAGTTTCGAACATCTATTGGGCCGAGAACCTGCCCCATTTGAAAGCCTGGTGGCCCGGTGCGGCCATCGTTTATGATTGCAACGATAATCCTCTCGGCTTCCCGGCTACGGCGGAATTTGCCCCCAGGTACTTTCAGAAATTACTCGCAGTGGCTGACATGGTTTCGGTGCCCCACGAGTGCTACCTGCAGTTTATCGACGCTTCCTTTCATAGCAAGATCACCGTCATCACCAACGGCGTGGACCACCAGCATTTCATTACGCCCCCGGCTACCCAACCGCTGGCTGGACTCCCCCGGCCGATAATCTTATATGTAGGGGCTATCGATCAATGGTTCGATGATCAACTGGTAGCGCGGTTATCACGGGAATTCAGTGCCGGTAGCGTTGTACTGGTAGGGCCGATAGCACCCCCTTTCAGGGCCCGGATGCGCCATTTGCTGGATCGTGGGAATGTGCATTACTTTGAACCTGTTGCCTATCCGCTGGTGAAAGACTACATTTACGGCGCTGATGTAGGTATAATCCCTTTCGTCAAGAATGAGCTGACCGCTTCGGTGTTACCCAATAAGTTATTCGAGTACGCCGCAGCAGGTATACCCACCGTAATGAGTAACTTTAATCCTCAATTGTCGCCCTTGAAAGACCTGGGCCTGACAGCCAGTAGTGACCAGGATTTTATCGATCAGCTCAGGGAAACCCTGAATAATCCCAGACCTGCCGGGGATCTGCAAAAATTGACGGCCGACTATGACTGGAGCGCAATCAGCAGCCGGTTCCGTCTATTCCTTGAGTCGGCCCAGACGGGATAGATCTTGCACCCCGATTCAATTTGTCATCTTTATTTTGGAATAAGTGCCAGAAATAGGCGCTGATCATAAATAAACCTGAGTAGCGGTCTTATACCGCTGAAATAGAACCACCAGGGATGGACACGGAAAACAACCTTTCTTTCAATACGAAATCCTGCCCGTTGGACCAGGCTTTCAAGCTCCCGGGTGAACATCTCATGGAAATGATCCTTACTCCAGAGAAAATGTGGTTTACCGCAGGGAGTGGTCAGGAAAAGATACCCATTCGGTTTCAAAACACGGTGAATCTCCAATAAATTGTGTAAGGGATTATATAGGTGTTCGAGTACTTCGAACGAAGTTATCACGTCATAGCTGCCTGTCAGCCGTGCGGTATCCAGGTCACCAGATGTATTCGCCACCGGGCAATCCCATAGCTTCTCCAGCTGCGCGGTTATCGAAGTACGGTCGCCTGTATCGAGTACTGACACCGGGTGATCAAATTGGGGCAGCAGGGCGATGGTCCGCCTGGCCCGCAACGATGTCCCCAGCCGAGTTTCGTAATGCCGGTCGATTGTTGTCTTGTACCGGTCGCCCTGCATTTACGCCATCATCACGCGGGATCATTAAGAGGCTTGATGGAAGTAGTCACGAAAGCCTAATGTCCTTAGGGATCGCATGACAGAATTTCAACCCCATGAAACTAAAATCGCAAGGGAAGCTTCCATTTCTTTTGGCGGTCAATTCTCGGGCAACGGTTTAAGGTATCTGTTCAATATCCTGCTGGCCCGGTTCATGGGTGTTGAGATGATGGGGATTTATTCCATCAGTAATTCCATAGCCCAGATCCTGGGCAACATCGGTAAGCTGGGTCTCGATAACGGCGTGATGCACTTCGTGTCCCGACTGCGAGCGCTGAAGCAGGGCGAAGTTCTCAAGGCCACCGTAAGGAGAGCTTTGGGATTGGGCTTCATGGCTGGTTGCCTTCTGGCGGGGATCCTCTGGTTCAGTGCGGATCTGATCGCCGCCAAGGTCTTCCATACCTCCGGGGGACCTTTGCCGACGATACTCCGGTACTTCGGACTGGCTATTCCATTATCAGTAGTGGCTAATATCGCTGTCAGCGCCAGCCAGGGGTTTAAGGTCCTGAGGGATCGAGCCATTGCACTGCAGATATTACCTGGAATGATATTGCTAGCCGCTTTTCTGGTTGGTGTTCAACTCACTGATTCATGGGAAGCGCTGGCTTACCCTTATATAATCGCATTAACAGTATCTGCCGGAGCCGGTCTGGTGCTGCTGACCAGACATGTAGCTTATATCGGCAGAGGAACCGCCCGGCCGGCCTCCGGCCTGATGTCGTTTTCAATACCGGTATTATTTACGACAATCCTGGGAAATCTCCTTTTCTGGAGCGATATCATAATGCTGGGTATCCTGAAGGATATCGAAACCACAGGATTGTATCAACCCGTTGCTAGAACAGCTACCATGCTGGGAGTCTTTGTGGCCGCCTTGAACGCCATTTTCGGTCCGATTGTGGCTGAACTGCACGCCGGGGATAAGAAAAACGAAATTCGCCAGCTCTTTAAGCTGGTGGGCAGATGGGGATTCATGACTGTTCTGCCGTTGGTCATATTCCTGATAATATATTCTTCAAAAGTCATGTTGCTGTTCGGTAGCGAGTTCCTGCCCTCTCGACAGGCACTGGTAATCCTGGCAGGGGGACAGTTGATCCTGGCTACTGTTGCCGGTAGCTCCATGTTGCTCTTGATGACCGGTTACCCTAGATTGAACTTGTTGAACAATATAATTACGCTGGCTGTGAACATCGGCGCCAACCTGATTCTGATCCCGCGGTATGGTATCATTGGCGCTGCTATCGGGAGTGCTACAGCCCTGACAATCTTATTTGTCCTCAGATCGGTTGAAATTTGGATCATTCATCAAATGTTCCCTCTGAATCGGGGTTATATTAAAATCTTGGTGGCCGGATTCACCACGATAGTGGCCTGCCTGGCGATCAATCGGGTGATCTTTCACTGGCATACTGTAATTGTGTTGGCTTGTGCTGCCGGCCTTATATTAATCGTCTATACCGGCACCCTGTTTCTGCTGGGATTCGACCGGGAGGACCTGACCGTTCTAAAAGCTGTTAAACAGAAATTTGAAAGGAATCTTCCTTGAGTATCCTATCTTCCCTGCCCAACCGAAAGGGTCGGCTGGCTTTGACGCTCATGCTTTTGACCGGAGTGGCATTTTATTACAGGATATTATCAGGCCATTATATCCTTGCCGGTCCCGATAGTCTGGCCCCCAAGGCAATCAGTACCGGGCTGGGAAATCTCGAGGCCGCGAGCGGCGAATTCCCCACCTGGCTCCCGTGGGTGTTTTCGGGCATGCCGGTGATCCATTCCTTCAGTAGCGTATCTCACCTCTACCTGCCCAATATGCTTTTTAAAACCCTGCAACAGGGTGGGGTACCAATATCCTGGTTTTTTATCCTCCATCTTATCTTCGGTGGTTTCGGGTGCTATCTAATGGTACGCTATCTGAAAGGCTCTTTCGCGGGCGGCTTATTGGCCGGCCTCGGTTTTATGCTGATGCCCTACATCAATACCATGCTGGTGCATGGTCACGGCGGCCAGATGATGACTCTGGCGTATCTCCCGTGGGTCATCTACGCCCAGTTGCGCCTGTTTGACCGGACCACTGTCGCCGGCGCGGCCCTGCTGGCCCTACTGGTGGGCCTGCAACTGCAACGCGGCCACGCTCAGATTGCCTACTACACCCTCATGCTGGCGGGGCTGTTGTTCGTGGTGCAGGTGGTAAAGGGGTGGCGTGACCCGCAACAATCCCGAGCCCGCACATTACGGTTTGTCGTGCTATTCGGGGCGGCGATGGCTGTCGGCCTGGCGCTGGCGGCAGCGTTACTGCTCCCGGTGCAGAACTATACGCCCTATAGCATTCGTGGGGGCCGGGCCGGGGGCAGCACCGGTTTCGAGTACGCCACTATGTGGTCGTTCAGTTTCGGCGAGACCATGACCTTCCTGCTGCCCTCGTTCTACGGGTTCGGTGGCGTTACCTACTGGGGCGATATGCCTTTCACCGATTACCCCAACTACATGGGGGTCATTCTGCTGGCACTGGCCGTCTGGGCGGTGGCGATAAAGCGCACCTGGCTGACCTGGACCCTGGCGGCGGTGGGCTTCCTGGCCTATCTCATCAGCCTGGGGCACAATTTCTTTGTCTACCGGCTGTTTTTCAATTTCATGCCCTACTTCAATAAGTTCCGGGTACCGGCTATGATCTTGGTGCTGACCCAGTTCAGCGTGGTGATACTGGCGGGGATGGGCCTGGACTCGTTGCTGGATCGGTTGAAAAGCCTGAAGCCTGAGCTGCAGCAAAAGTACGCCCTATGGGCCGCCGGGACAGTGGCCCTCCTGACGGTGATTTTCTTCGCATCGCCTGGGATGATTGGGGGTAGCCTGCCGGCACCCAGGGGTGTCTCGGCCCAGGTGGCCGGTCAGGTCACCCAGTTGCGCCTGGACATGATCCGGATGGACGCCGTATGGTTTCTGGTGGTGGCCGGTAGCGCAGTGGCGCTGGGCTACCTGTGGCTTAATGGCACTCTAAGGCAGCGGTGGTTGCTGGCGGGCTTGGTGACCCTGACAGTCCTCGATCTGGGCCGGGTGGACCGGCAGATCATCCAGCCGTCGCCCGGCAGTATGCGGGCTGCGGTGCTCCAGCCGCGGGCGTATACCAGCCGCTACTTGAGCAGTGACCAGATAACGGATTTTCTCACATCCGTCCCGGGTAAATTCCGCATTCTGCCTCTGGGGGGCCTGCAGAACGATAACCGCTGGGCGGCATTCGGGATCGAGTCCATCGCCGGCTACCATCCCGCCAAGCTGGCCAATTACGACCGTTTCATGCGAACCACCGGATTTCGCAGCGGTGGCATATTGCGGATGTTGAACGTAAAATACCTGGTGAGCCAGCAGCGATTCAACGATCCCCGGTTTGAGGAGCTGTTGGTTGGCAACCTGTACAGCGGGGGTCAGTACCGGCCGGCGGTGGTCTACGAGTATCATGATTTTCTGGAGCGGGCCTGGTTCCCCGGGGAAGTGGCGGTGGCAACCGCTGAGCAAGAGATCATCGAGCAGTTGATGAAGCCCAGTTATGACCCCAGCGCGGTAGTGTATATTCCTGAAGAGTACCGGGCGGACAGCTTGAGTGGGGGAGGCGGCCGGGTTTTGGAGAGCGCCTGGCAGCCGGACCACATTCGATTAGAAGTGGAAACCGGGCAGCCGGCCCTGCTGGTGGTGAGTGAGATCTACTATCCGGCGGGGTGGGTGGCCCGGATCGACGGCGGGGAGACACCAATCTACCCGATGAACACCATCCTGCGGGGGGTGATGGTCCCACCGGGGAGGCACACGGTGACCCTTGATTTCGAGCCGGCCGACCTGCGATGGGGCCGCTGGATCAGTCGACTGGCGCTGCTGGCGGTCATTCTCGGGTTCATTCCAGCCGCGATCACCAGGTTCCGGCCGTGAACCTCTACCGTTATTCCGTCAATCTGAAGGCCGGGCTGTTCGCCCTGGGGATCATCATTGTGGTTTCCCTGCTGTGGTATACCCAGTCGCTGGTGGCCGAGCTGCAGACCAACGAGCGCAAACTGCTGGATTTCTATGCCCAGCTGATCGGCAAGGTAGCCACCGAGGCCCACTCGGAGGACCTGGGCTTCGTGTTCGACCAGGTGATTAAACAGATACAGTTTCCCATCGTGGTGACCTCCGACGACGACCGGGCGGTGAGTTGGCGGAACGTGCAGGTAGACTCGTCCCAGACCGACGCGGACCAACAATTATACCTGGCGGAGCTGATCGGGCGCATGGACCGGGTACACCAGCCGGTGGAGGTGCGGTATGGCGACCGGTTGATCTCCCGGATCCACTACGGGGACAGTTCCATCGTAAGCCGGCTGCAGTGGTTGCCGTACGTGGAAATCGCTGTAGCAGCGCTGTTTATCCTGGTGGGATTCGCCGGGTTTTCACTGATCCGCAACAGCGAGAAGCGCTCTATCTGGGTGGGCATGGCCCGGGAGATGGCCCACCAATTGGGCACGCCGGTCTCGGCCCTCATGGGTTGGACACAACTGCTGCGCGATAAGGGCTCCACCGATGAGGAGACTCTGGACGAGTTGGAACTGGATGTCCACCGGCTGGAGCAGATCGCCGACCGGTTCCACAAGATCGGCAGCCTGCCCCATTTCGAGGTATGGGACTTATACCTGCTGGCCGAATCGTCGGCGGCCTATTTCCGCCAGCGCCTGCCCAAGGCCGCCGATACCACTATCACCGTCACCGGTAGCAGCACCCGGGTGCGGGGCGCGGAAACGTTGCTGCAGTGGGCCCTGGAGAACCTGATCAAGAACGCCCTGGACGCCTGCCAGGGATGTAAAGGGGTGATCGAGGTTAAGGTAGAGCCGGGGAGCGACCGCCGCGGCCGGCCGGTGAGCATCATCGAGATCTGGGACAACGGGGCCGGCATCAATCTGCGCGACCGCCGTAACATCTTCCGGCCCGGCTTTTCCACCAAACGCCGCGGCTGGGGCCTGGGGCTGAGTCTCACCCGGCGCATCGTGGAAGACATCCACCGGGGCCGGTTGCGCCTGGTGTCCAGCCAACCGGGCGAGACGGTGATCAGGATGACCCTGCCGGGGGGAGGAGAGGAGAAGTAGCCCCGCCCTGGCCCGCCAGCTGGCGGATTGGCGGGATTTCCGCTACGCTCCAACAGTTGGCAGTCGGCAGTCCGTCTACGCTGTGCTACGTCGGACAGGTCAGCCCCCAGCCTCCAACTCCCTTCGTCAAGCTCAGGGCAGGCCTATTTCAGCAGTAGCCCCACCTTTGGCGGGATTATGCGCTTAACTACTTCAATAGCAACATCTTGCGGCTGGCGACGAATGGTTCCCCGCCATTTGAGGGTACGGCGTGCAGCCGGTAGAGGTAGATTCCCGAAGGCAGCGCCCGCCCATGGCACCGGCTATTTACCCCGGGCGCTATCCGCCCAGCGGAAATCCTCTCCCGGTGAGCGCTTCGGGAAGCCGAACGGCCCCGACGGACCGGCCGATACGCTCTACTTCGAAACCAGGGACTTCAACTTCAAGTCACTGAAAGTCAATGCCGTGCTGCGCTGGGAATTCCGGCCCGGATCGGTGTTCTACCTGGCCTGGACCCAGGAGCGGGTAGACAACGACGAATATACCGGGGCCTTCGACCTAGGACCCAACACGAGGACCCTGTTCGGCCGCCGCCCGGATAATATCCTGCTGCTCAAATTCACCTACTGGCTCAATCCGTAGGCCGCGGTTGACGGTTCGCCCCGGCGGCGCACCGGTCGCGATTCCCGCCAGCGACTAAAGGGCCTTTGAACCGGGCCCTGCAATCGTTAAACTCCCACCATCGTCAGTCAACATCAAAGTTGGGAGTTCAAAATGAAGTTGAACGTCAAAGCCTGTGCCATTACCGGCGCATTGTTGTGCGGGATAGGCCTGTTCCTGATCACCTGGTGGGTGATAGTGCTGGATGGTGCTACGGGCGAAGCGACAGTGATAGCCCGGGTCTACCGGGGCTATAGCATTAGTGCCGTGGGCAGTGTCATCGGCCTACTCTGGGCTGCGGTCTACGGGGCAATTTGCGGAGCCGTTATCGCCTGGCTGTATAATTACTTTGCCGGTGGGCAATCAACCGAGTCGGCCTAGTAGCCAGCAGCACGACAGACTATACGTCTATACTGATTAGATAGCCGGCACCCGGCTTGCAATAGCCGCCGGGCGTTACCCCGGTCCGGCGGACCGCTGCATTCACTTCCGGCCATAACCGGCCTTCGCACTTTCCCCCTGCCACCCGGCATTGTCGGCAGGAATTAGGCTAAATTCGCCCTGACCGCAAATCCACCAGAGGGAAAACACAATGCGCCTGCCAACTCTACTACGGGGAGTGTTCACGATGACGGTACCACTGACCGCCCGGGAGGGCACCGATGACCTGGCGGCCGTGCGCCGGGAACGACTCACCGAGCTGCTGCCCCAGATCCTCAAGGAGAAGAAAATCGACTGCTGGCTGACGTTCACCCGCGAGGGGGCCAGCGATCCATTGCTCAGCCAGCTGGGCAGCAGCCATATGGTGGCCCGGGCAGCCTTGATATTTGCCCACGACCGCCAGGGCAACTACCGGCGGGTGGCCATCGCGGCCTCCTACGACGTCACGTCCCTGATCAACAGCGCCCTGTACGACACGGTGATCTCGTACAAGCAGGAAGGGGTGCGGCCCCACCTGCAGCAGATAATGACGGAGCTGGACCCGCCGGTGATCGCCGTGAACCAGTCCCGGGACGTACCCATGGCGGACGGCCTGACGACGGGGATGCTCGGCTACCTGGTGGAGGTGTTGCCGGAGTACCGCCAGCGGTTCACATCCTCGGAGGAGTTGATCCTGTCGCTGTTCAGCCGGAAGCTGCCGGCGGAGATCGCGGCCGTGCGTGAGGCGGCAGAAAAAACCCAGCAAATTGTGAGGGAAGCCTTTACCAGTAAAGTGATCAAGCCGGGGAAGACCACCGAGAACGATGTGGCGGACTACCTACGCCGCCGGGCCGAGGAGCTGGGCATGGAGGAGTCGTGTATGAACATCGTGGTGGGCTCCATGCGAATCCATTCGGAACCCAGTGACCGTGTGATCCAGCGCGGAGACCTGTTGCGGGCCGATATCTGCTTCAAGGTGCGGGGTTACTCATCGGACATCCAGCGCACGGCATACGTGTTGCGGAAGGGGGAGCAGAAAGCGCCGGATTTCGTCCTGCGGCTATGGGATGATGTGAAAGCGGCCAACCTAGCGGCCCTGGCAGCCATCAAGCCGGGTGTGCCGGCCACTGAGGTTGATAAGGCCGGGCGGTCGCTACTGGTCAGCCGGGGCTACGAGGAGTACCCCCACGGCACGGGGCACCCCATCGGAATGCAGGTGCATGACATCGGTCCCCTGCCCATGCCGGATTGGCCGGAGCGCTACGGCAGCGGAGCCTTTGCCCTCCTGGAGCCGGGGATGACCATGGCCATCGAGCCGGCACTTTATATCGACGAACCACGTCTGGGAGGCTACGTCAACTTCGGCCTGGAGGAGGATATCCTGGTTACTGAGGAGGGCTACGAACTGCTGGGGAAGGCGCAGGAGGAGTTGTGGGTGATCAGATAAGAGTCGGCTGGCGGGAATCAGGGCCGGTGCCATCAGCGGCGGGGTAAGCCGCAGGGCGCAGCCCATTCCAGGCGAACCGTAGCAGCGGCCCGACGCGCCGTGCCCCAGCTTCAGTTCACGCCAAAGTGTAAGCCAGGTTCCTAGACACGAGAATCATTTAATAAATAGAATTTGACACATCTGCTAATTCTATTTAACTTTTTGCGGTCTAAATTAAAACTCAGGCGCGGTTTTGACGCTGTTGTATGGAGATTAATAATGAAAATAGCTAACATGGGCATGTAACAATGAAACAATTACTTGCATACTCTACCCTGGCAGTTCTCATATTACTGTCTGCCCCCGAACGTTCCTACGGTCAGGCGGCAAGTCAGAATATATTCCCAGACAGAATGGTGACAGAGAAAAAGCTGGCAGCAGAACAGATAGACGTTACCCAAAGGATTATTTCTAGAGGTAATTACTTTGCAATGATCGGTCCAGATGCATCTGGGGACAGGAGCAAGGGAGATAATACTCTCCAGGTTCTAAACATGTCGGGAGATTTGCTTTGGAAAAAGGCTGGATTGCCACATATAGACAAGGTCTCAATTGAAGAGAATTCGGGGAATTTACTTGCGGTATATAACTATGAGGTGGGAGATATAGGACGAAATGCTTATTTCAGCTCCGCTGGAGAAGTTTTGTGGGATATTCCAGTTCAGGCACCAGGGATTACGATAGGCCCCAAAGGTTATTACGGTATTGTTCGCACAACCGGCGGTGAAGATGATGGGGGGAAGTTCCGCATCTTCGATATGGCAAGTGGTCAGCAATTAGAAAATAATCCGCTCAATTCAATTGACTATCAATATTTTAGGGCGGCGTTTATTGATGAATATCGTGTGGCAATATTCTATCAAAATATCGTACTAAAGCCTATTGTATCAGAGCAGCTTCGGGCAATCAAATTAAGAAAAGAGGGTAAACTCAAATTCCCTGTGAGTATTGCCGAAGGGCGTCCTTCTGACAGTCGCCCCAATTATATTAGTGAAAAAGTGTATCCCGTTCAATATATGCTGTATTCAATAGCAACTGAAGAGGTTATCACCCACAAAGAATTAGTGTCAGGAGTGGGTGGCTCCTACGAACTTACTGGTATTCCTAAAAATAATATCGCCATCGCCAATGATTTCGGCTCTATAATGCTGGAGTTACGAAACGGTTCATTATCTAGAGATGCAACTCAGATTGTTGCTTTGGGCATTGATGGATCTCTATTGTGGGAATCGCCTGAATTACCCGAGGGATCCATCAGTAGCCTTAATATTTTAACGACTGATGATATACTGGTCGACGCCCAACCCGCACTAACGCATCGTGTGAAAGGCTTCATATTATTAAATGGGAGCACAGGCAACGTAAAGTGGAGAAGTGATGTCAAGAAAATTAACAGTAGCGATTCTAGACCAGGGTTGATTGAGAAAATATTCGAGATGGACGGCGAAATTATTATTCAAACTACTAATGGCATGCATGCCAATAAACTTTTTTCTCTGTCGAAAATCGATGGAACCCAAAGGCATATTACCGAGACTAAGGAGTACTTGCTGAAAGCAAACCAGGATAACGGGGACATAGTTACTTTCGATAGAACTCAAAAATTATTAAAAACATACGAGTAGGCTAGGATAAGATAGATGAAATATAAAACACTTTTTATTGTGCTACTTTCTTCAATGCCTCTTTTATCGCAGACATACGATTGGACTTGGCCGGTCAACACAACCGATGAAATGTCGTCCATCTTTGGACCGCGGTATCTCTCTTCTACCAGGCCCTACGATTTTCACTCTGGGCTGGATATTGGCGCGCTTGCTGCAACTGATGTTAAGGCGCTTACTGGAGGTGTAGTTGAGAGAAGAATTGCTGGTGCAAACGATATCTGGGTTAATATAGTAATTGAGGGAGTTGCAGTCTCAGCATGGTATAGATACCTGCATGTAACAAATAGGGCTAGTTTGGGTACAACCGTTAATGAAGGTGATGTTATTGCTAAGGTTGAAGCCGATCATCTCGACGTAAGGCTTTATATAAATCCACCCGGTTTTCACGACCCAACTTCCTCTAATTATCAGAAAGTACCTTGGCTTCGTGATGATCTTAGGATTCTATCTTTAAGTCCGCTATTTGTTCTTCCATTCAATGACACTACCCCGAGTCCTGATGAGGATCCTAATTATGAGGTTGGCCTATCATCTCTCTCCACTGCTACTGATACGAGGGGAGATTACTTCGAACACGTTGCTACGGTCGATGACCAAGAGATGGATTTATCCGCAGTGGATTTTTGGCTATCGGCAACAGATGATCAAGGTAATGAACTGACCTCTAGTGACCTTTTGCGGGGCAATGATTGGGATGATACCTTTGTGGATTTTGAGTTTCGAATAAATTGTGGAGACTGGGATGGAAATGATTCGGATCAAGGGATCAACAATGACAATATCACTCTTATCCCAATAGAGTTTAGTGGTGGACTATATCCTCCACATGATGATTATTATGCTCTAAAGACTAGGTACTATGTAAATACAGCTGTAATTGAAAATGCATATGATCTTTCTGTGGTAACGGCTGCTATGGACATTCCGGGCAGAAGTGTTGAAGAGCCTGGGGAGAATTGGCTTATTACCTCTGATTTTGTTGTAATCGTGGGACTTTGCGGCTTGCCCGGGGAACCGCCCTGTCCCGAGGGGGCACCGGATGCCCCTACGAACTTAGTCGCCACTGCCAATGCGAATGATAATATGAGCATTGATTTAGCTTGGAATCATGCAGACTTCAAAGGCTGTTCTTATGGACATTATATAATATATCGTAGACCAACGGGCACTACAACCGCTGCATTTGAGATAGTTGATATAACAGGATCTAATAGTTATCAGGACATTACGATAACCCCCGGAAACACTTATATTTATGCAGTTGCAGGAGAAAGTAGTTGTTTTGGCGAAGGCCCAAATTCAAATGAAGCAACGGTTGTAGCACCTTCGTCTGGTATAATAACAGATTATCGCTCTTGGTCAGGTGCAATGACACTAACTGGAGATGTTACCGTTAATGCAAACGCAACGCTCAACATACGTCCGGGGACTGAGGTAAAATTTGCGGCCGGTAAGAGGTTAACAATCAATGGAACACTTACAGCTGATGGTCATTCGACCTTCCCCATCACCTTCACCTCCGCTGCCGGCACGCCGACCCCCGGCGATTGGCAGTCGATCCACTTTGCGGCCGGCGCCAGCGGCAGTTCCGTCATCGACAACTGCGTCATAGAGTACGCCGATACGGGGGTTGTGCTGATCGATCCAGCTGACGGCATAACCATCTCCAGTAGCACCATCCGCGATTGTGCAACTATGGGTATCTATGCCAAGTCTACTTCTGTTGATATCATCGGTAATAGGATCGCTGACAACGGGCGTAGAGGCATTTTTCTTCATTACGTTGAGTCATCGACCGTTGAGAACAACAAGATTCACGGATTTACGGCGTTAAACTATCAGACCGCCCAGGGCATTCTGGCAATCTACTGCAATGATGGTCAAACGGTTGTCTCGCATAACTCAATATATGATGGAGCAGCCTATCCGGTTTACAGCGAGGCGATCAGAAGCGGTTATTCAAATATTACATACAGGTATAATGATATATACGATGCGGACAAGGGCTCTCAGATATTCGGCGCTCCTTACGCAATTTATAGCTACAATTATATACATAATACCCGTGAAGGTGTGAGCATCAGTAACGGCAATCCACGTTTCTGCTATAATGACTACTATGAGAACGGTGGTTACAACGTTATCAGCAGCAATTCTTCATATGGATTCTATATCCTCAGTTCAGCCCAACCAAGCCTGGGTGGTCCCTCACTTTTCTTACCAGGATGGAATGACATATACGGCAACAAAGGTACAAGTGCTGAGATAAAAACCAATAGTTCTGCAACTATCTATGCTGAGTTTGTTTGGTGGGGTGTGGAAGATCCGATGCCGTCTCAAGTGTACGCTGGTTCGGGCACAGTGCAATATGAGGATTATCCCCTTGGCAGACCAGTTGACCCCTTCGGCGGTGGGGCTGAGCAGCCGGGTGCCCTTTGGAAAGGCGCTCTGACCCCGGAAGGCCAGCTGCTGGCTGAGGCCCGCGGCCTGGCGGACCAGGGAGACCTGGCCGGAGCGATGGCAGTGTACGAATCCCTGGTGCAGCAGTATTCCGACACCCCGGAAGCATATGTGGGGCTGGAAGAATATGTCCGGGTTCTGTTCAAGGTTGATAAGTTCCCCAATAAGGCGGCTTACTTTAAGGTGATGTCCAACAGCCCCCATCATCCCCTGCGCCATAAAGCCAGATTGTTCTGGATGGATGCTGCCCTGGAAAACGGCGAGTACCCGGAGGTAGTGAAATACTGCGAAAAGCAGATCAAGCGTCACAGAGGTACGCCCATCGAAGAGGATATGTACTTGCAGCTGGGCATCATTTACTTGGATTTCGCCGATGATCCGGTGGCCGCCCAGGAACAGTATGAGCAGCTGGAGGCGCGATTCCCTGCCAGCGAAATGCGGCCCTTACTGGCTGACATGATCAATGAATATCTAGGAGAGCAGCTACTGGTGGCCAAACCTGTTCCGGGAGCCGGGAAAGCACAAGCTGTTGAAATATTACCGGAGATTTATGCCCTCCATCCAGCCTATCCCAACCCCTTCAATCCCTCCACCACCATCCGTTACGACTTGCCCCAGGCCAGCCAGGTGCGGTTGACCATTTACGATATTATGGGCCGGGATGTGTTCACTCACGTCGCAGTGGAAGAAGCCGGTTACCGGTTGGTAACCTGGCGGGGCCGGGACCGGGCGGGGCGGACCCTACCCTCGGGAATATACCTCTACCGGCTACTTGTCGTACCCGCCGAGGGAGGGGAACCCTATATCGCCAGCCGTAAGATGGTGCTATTGAAGTAGTGGTAACTCACCTCCCCCCCTCAGCGGCCTCAACCAACAGGGCCCGGGCGGTGGCCAGGGTTTCCCGGAGAACAGGAATATTTAACAGATAATAGATGGTGAGGCCCTCACGGTGGGTGGTGACCAGCCCGCCGTCGCGCAACTTACGCAGCTGGTGGGAGATGGCCGAGGTTTCCATCCGGACGATATCCGCCAGGTCGGAGACACACAATTCCTTGGCGTGGGCCAGGCTCAGCAGGATTTTCAGACGGGTGGGGTCGCCCAGCAGACTGAAGCCCCGTGCCAGGGAGGACAATTCGGTCAATGATGCCAAACGGTGCTGGGTGCTCTCCAACACCAGATAGCTGACTTTAGAGCTGGAACTGGAACGCTCGAGCATGCCGGCGCCTCCCTGTAAATAATTTGCCACGGGTGCGGTTAATATCAACCGCCGGGCGTAAGTTATGCGCATATGAGCATACTGTCAAATAGAAATCCGATTGGTGAAAGAAAATTATCCTGGGGCCCGATCGGGTCCGGGCGGTAGCTACAGCTTGCCTTTTTGGGCGAATGAGTAGTAGTCGTTGCCCCCGATGATCAGGTGGTCGTGCACGTGCACGTCGATATTCTTGCAGGCCGCCTTCAATCGTTTGGTGATAGTGAAGTCGTCCTTGCTGGGAGTCAGGTTTCCCGATGGGTGGTTATGCACGAAGATCACCGCCGCCGCGTCGCGCTCCAGGATCAACTTGATTACCTCGCGGGGATAAACGGCGCTGGTGGTGAGGGTGCCCTCGAACAGGTTCACCAGGTCGATGATCTGGTTGCGGCCGTTGAGCAGGATGATCATGAACAGCTCGCGGTTGCGGTTTTTCAGATGATGCCGCAAGTAACTGATCACCTGCGACGAGGAGTGAATGTAATCCTTGTTGATCACCTCCTCCTTAAGGTAGCGCCGGGCCACGGCCTGGATCAATTTCAGGCCGAAAAGATTCCGATCACCCACGCCCTTGACCGTTTTGAGCAGAGCGGGGGGAGACTCCAGCACCCCACCGAGGGAATTGAATTTGGCCAGTAAGGCTTTGGCTGTGGGTTTATGATCCGGGCGGGGATCCGCCAATTTCAGTAATAGCTCCACCACCTCGTAATCGAGAAAACCGTCCAGGCCGTTGTTCAGGAATCGTTCGCGTAAGCGGCTATAATGCCCTTCCGGGTTAGCAGACTCAGAGGCCAAAGCCTATCTCCTTAGATTTTAGATCGTATTCGCCGGGAAATTGCATGCATCACCAGCCCTTTGCAACTCCCAAAAGGATATATAAATTCCACCCATGGCAACACCCGACCATCGACTCCTGTTCCATATTTTAGAAAGTGAGCGCTCCATTCTGTCCCGCACCGACCAGAAGGCCTTCACCCTGCTGTCGGTTTTGGGGGTCTTCATGGTGTTCTTCATAGTATATTACCGGTTCCTGGTGTTCAACAACTTCATCGTGGTCCTGATCCCGATCTACTTTCTGGCTGCCTTTCTAACCATCTTTAACATGTTTCGTACGATCATGCCGCGGTTCAGCCGCAAGGAAACCCAGGACGCTGATGAGGACCATGAAAGAGACCCCACCTTTTTCGGCGGTATTCGGAAGTTTCGCACCAGTGCCGATTACTACACCTATATGGAGTCAATCGGCGCCGATGAAGAGCGGGCTGTCCGGCTGATCAGCCGGCAGATCCATAGCCTGGCAATCATCAACTGGAACAAGAACATCCACCTGCGCCGGGGGATGTACTTCTTCATTACTGCTATCGGGACGGAGCTGCTAATGATACTATCGCTTTTCATCAAGATGGGTCTCGATTCTATCGCCGATTAGAGTCAAGCGTCGAACCGGCGAACCACCCGTCGATGTAGGCTAGAGACTATGCCAGCGTTAATCAGAAAATATAGCGAGTATCTATCGGTCACCGATGCCACCCCAGTGGTGACTTTGGGCGAAGGTGACACACCGTTGCTACCTGCCCCGGCCTTGAGCCGGGAGGTGGGGGCCGAGGTGTACCTGAAATATGAAGGCTGCAACCCCACCGGTTCGTTCAAGGACCGGGGCATGACCCTGGCGGTGAGCAAGGCGTTGGAGGCTGGCGCCGGGGCAGTGATCTGTGCCTCCACCGGCAACACCGCCGCTTCGGCCGCCGCCTATGCCGCCCGGGCCGGGCGGGACTGCCTGGTCCTGCTCCCTGAAGGTAAAGTGGCGTTGGGCAAATTGGCCCAAGCCGTCTTGTGCGGTGCGCAGGTGGTGGCGATCAGGGGGAATTTCGACCAGGCCCTGGAGATAGTCCGCCGGCTCAGCAAGGAGTATCCAGTGGAGATGGTCAATTCCCTCAATCCCTATCGTATCGAGGGTCAGACCACCGGCGCCTTCGAAATAGTGGATCAGCTGGGCGCCAGTCCCACCTACCAGGTCATGCCGGTGGGTAACGCCGGGAATATCAGCGCCTACTGGGCTGGCTACCAACGCTACCACGACGCCGGCCGGATGGAGCACAAGCCCAAAATGCTGGGTTTTCAGGCGGCCGGAGCGGCGCCGATCGTGTTGGGTAAACCGGTGTCTGACCCTGAAACCATTGCCAGTGCCATCCGGATCGGGAACCCCGCCAGCTGGCAAACCGCCGTCGAGGCCCGGGACCAATCGGGCGGGCTGATCGATAAGGTCACTGACGAGGAGATCGTGGCCGCCTACCGGACCCTGGGCCGTCAGGAGGGCGTGTTCTGCGAACCGGCCTCCGCCGCCGGCGTGGCCGGGATGCTGAAACTGGGGCGCCAAGGCTTCTTCAAAGCGGGAGACACCATAGTTTGCATCCTCACCGGCCACGGACTCAAGGACCCCGAGACGGCCCTGTCGGTTTCGCCGGAGCCCCCTTCCCTCCCAGCCGACAGCGCGCAGGTGGCGGAGCATTGGGGGCTGGAGAAGTGAAGCCTCCAGCCGGTCGGGTGATAGCATGAAACTATCAGTTTCCGTCCCGGCGACCACCGCCAACCTGGGACCGGGCTACGATAAACTGGGCCTGGCCCTGCAACTGCGGCTACGGGCAGTGGCGCTACCGGCCGACAGCTGGTCGGTTATCACCGCAGGGGAAGGGGCTGATTATCTGGAACAGGACGGCGGGAACTTGATTGCCAGGGCCGGCGAACGATATTGCGAGCGGCAGGGTAAACCTTCCCGGCCCCTGGCTGTTCAGGTAACCAATCCGATACCGTTGGGCCGGGGCCTGGGCAGCAGCGCCGCTGCCATCGTGGCCGGAATGGCCCTGGCCCAGCTGGTCATCGGTGCAATCGAAGCCGATATCCTGTTTCGTGAGGCGGCGGCCATGGAGGGGCACCCGGATAACATCGCCCCGGCTGTATATGGCGGCTTACAGGTGGTGGATCACGGTACCCCGTTGCAAGCCCGGCGGCGACCCCTTACGCACAATATCAATCTGCTCCTGGTGGTGCCGGAGCTGACGAAGTCCACCGACGAGCTGCGAGCGGTTGTGCCGGCGGAAATTTCGCCGCAGGATGAAGAGGTAACCGCAGCGGCTTACCAAGCGGTACTCTCCGGGTTGGGCAGCGGCGATCCGGTGAAGCTGGCCCGGTCGGCAGAGGACCGGGGCCATCAACCCTACCGCCTGAAGGCCCTACCCGAGTCGGCCCGGATCTTTCACCTGTTGCAGCAGCAGGCCCATATCGCCGGGGTTTATCTGAGCGGAGCGGGTACTACGGTGGCGGGCTGGGTGGTCGATGGCAGCGATCCCGGCCCGGCGGTGAAACGGGTCCTTACAGACCAGGGAATAGCCGCCACGGTCCGATTGGTACGACCGGATTGGGTTGGAGTCCGGGGGCAATTTTGGTTTTGATCAGGCCCCGTATTTTCAAGTTCGGCGGCACCTCCCTGGCCACGGCTGATATCATCAACCGGGTAGTGGATATCATCGCCGGATCAGAGGGACCACTGGTGGTAGTCACTTCCGCGTTGGGTGGCGTGACTAATCTGCTGGTGTCCGGCCTGCAGGATGATTCGGCCCGGCCGGGGATAATTGACCGCCTACGCCGGCGTCATCTGGAGGTGGCCGGGGAGTTGGGGCTGGCGAGTGCGGCCAGGGACGACTTTACCAAGCACCTGGATGCTACCCTGGCCGACTTGAAATCGTTGCCCGCCGATCCGGCCGGCCGGGACCGGGACCTGGCGCTATCCATCGGTGAGCGGCTATCCACCAACCTGTTAGTTGCGGTCCTGACGGAGCGGGGCGCCCAGGCCGCCTACGTCGATAGCCGGCCACTGCTGCGGACCGACAGCAACTGGGGAGCAGCGCGCGTCGACTTGGACAGTACTCTGGCAAATGTCAGCGCCCGGCTGGGGCCTTTACTGGAGGGGGGCACAGTACCCATTGTCACCGGCTTTCTGGGGAGCACCCAGGGCGGGGAGACTACCACCATCGGCCGCAACGGCTCCGACCTGACCGCCACGATCCTGGGGGCCTGTTTGCAATCGGACGAAGTTTGGATCTGGACCGATGTGGACGGTATTTTCACAGCCGATCCCCGGCATTATGAAGACGCCCGGCTACTGCCGGAAATCTCCTACCGGGAAGCGGCTGAGGCGGCCTACTTCGGGGCGGCCGTGATCCACCCCCATACCCTCTGGCCCCTGCTGGAGACCGACACCGCGGTGCGGATCAAGAACACTTTTGACCCTGAATGTGACGGCACCCTGATCTGCCGGCGCCCCCGGCGGCGGGGCAGCACCCTGCTTACCACCTCCGTTGACGGGATTGCGGTGGTCACCGTGGGCGGCTACGGCATGGTGGGAGTACCGGGCATCGCGGCCACCATCTTCAGCACGGTACAGGCGGTGGGGGCCTCGGTATTGATGATCAGCCAGAGTTCCTCGGAACACAATATCAGTTTCGCCATTAAAGATGAAGAGGTGGACCGGACCGTGGAGGCGCTGGACCGGGTGTTGGCGGACTGGATGCGCCTGGATCACCGCATCGACCGCATCCGGGTGACGTCGAAGGTATCGATCATCACGGTGGTGGGTGAGAATATGAAAGGGCGCTATGGGATCGCCGGCAAGGTATTCTCCGCCCTGGGACATGAGCGGATCAGTGTTATCGCCATCGCCCAGGGGTCCTCGGAATACTCGATATCGATGGTGGTCAAGTCGGACGACACCCGCCGGGCAATTCGGGCGGTCCACAGTGAACTGGATGTGAACAATGACGGCTAAACTTAAAGTGGGTATTCTGGGCGCCACCGGTGCGGTGGGCCAACGGTTCGTGCAACTGTTGGAGCGGCATCCCTGGTTCGAGGTGGCAGCTCTGTATGCCTCCGAGCGGTCGGCGGGCAAAGTTTATGGCCAGGCGGTCGACTGGCGCATACCGGTGGCGCGGCCCACCTATTTAGACCACCTGGTAGTGCGCCGGCTGGAGCCTGACGGGGGCGTGGAGCTGGTGTTCTCCGCCCTGCCCAAAGCGCCCGCATTGGATATCGAGCCGCGTTTCGCCGCCGCCGGGGCCGCCGTGGTATCCAATGCCAGCGCTTACCGGATGGCCGCCGACGTGCCGCTGCTGATCCCGGAGGTGAACCCCGAGCATACGGCCCTGATAGATCACCAGCGCCGGGCGCGGGGCTGGAGCGGCTGCCTGGTGACCAATCCCAACTGCTCGGTCGTCGGGCTGGTGCTGGCTCTGAAACCGCTGGATGCGGCCTTTGGGCTGCGGCAGGTGCAGGTGACTACCATGCAGGCCAAATCGGGGGCCGGCTATCCGGGACCGCCGCCGGAGGTGATCGGCGACAACGTGCTGCCCTATATCGGGGGCGAAGAGGACAAACTGGAGAGCGAACCGGCCAAGCTGCTGGGGACCGTGGAGGACGGAGCAGTGCGGCCGGCCGAGCTGGTGGTATCGGCCCAGTGCAACCGGGTGGATGTGCTGGACGGGCACCTGGAGACGGTCAGTGTGGCCCTGCGCGAACGGTGCTCGGTGGCGGAAGTAGCCCAGGTGCTGGGCGAGTTTCGCGGTTTGCCGCAGGAGGCCGGCCTGCCCTCGGCGCCTGAGCAGGTTATCCGGGTCATGGCACAGCAAGACCGGCCCCAGCCGCGGCTGGATCGCGACGCCGGGGAAGGAATGACGGCCACCGTCGGGCGGATTCGGCCCTGCCCGGTACTGGACTACAAGTTCGTGGTGCTGTCCCATAACACCATTCGCGGGGCGGCCGGGGCGGCCATATTGAACGCCGAATTGCTCTGTCACCAGGGCTATTTGTCGTTGCCGGGTAGGTCCCCCGCTCGCGCCGGATAGGCACCTGCGCCTGCCGGCTAACACTTGCTTGCCTTTAACCTGCCATGGTAGTATTTTTCGGGCCGGAGTGATGCAGGTCATATGATCTGGTGCGATTAAGGGTTATAATTACCCCTGAGAATATGCCAGCAGATGCTTAGGTTGCGCCAGTGTGAACGGCATTGATCGCGACCGGGCGTTCTTAGTGTTTAACCTGTATTGAGAGAGGAGAGCAATATGCTTAAAACCACAATATTCAGTTCGATCCTGGCCGCCATCCTGGTGCTGGCACTGGGATGCGATGAAGTTACCGACGACGAGGAGGATGCGGCAGCCGCCCAGGCCTTAGCCGATTCGGCCAGCGGCGTGTTTGAGGACGAGTTGGCCGGCTTTATCGATTCCGTGGAGGCAGGGGAAATCGATTCACCGTACGAGATCGATTTTACTACCTCCAACGCCATCTTCAAGGAGGCCCTGGCCCTGGATGCCTATAACCTGGACGCCAACTTCGGGGCCGGACTCACGGAGTTGCTGATTTTCACCCAGGATCCGGATTTCAAGGCGGTCTTTGACGCCTGGGAGGCCTTTGTCGATACCGGATCGATTTTCGTGGCCGGAGAGCTGAACAAGGGACGTTCACCGCTGAGCATTTTCCAGCCGGGTGGATCGGGCGCCGGTTCGTTCCAGCTCCTCGATAAGCGGGCGGTAGCGGCCACTTTCCTCAGCCTGCCCAAAATGGCGGTGAGTGACCCGCCCACCATCGGCGACATCCAGGACCTGGTGGAGAGCATCTTTATCCCCACCCTGGGTTATATCGCCGCCCGGTTGGATATCCTGGATGACAGCACCGATTTCACCTTCACCATTACCTCGGCGATGCAGGGCGGGGGGGGCGAAACAGCCAAGGAGCTGGACCTGACCGAAATCTTCCTGTTGGAAACGGGGGTGCACCTGCTGCTGGCCTTCAGTAATGGAATCACTGCCTACAATGTAGGTCCCAGCGCCTACGACAGTGCGGCCATCATCGACTGGCTGTCCCAGGGCAGCGGCTTGCTGAGTCTGCGTTCGGTCGGGGCCGACCGAATGGGCAAAGCCAAGACCGCCCTGTTTACCGCCGCCGACAAGCTGGACGCCGCCACCAACTTCCTGGAAGCGGATACCGATACCGCCAATGACATTATCAAGTTGACGACAGGCGAATTAACCGCCGCCGACCTGCAGGAGTTGCGCGACAGCACCCAGGCCTTCCGGGACATGTTCGATACCGGTATCTCGTTTACCGAGGACTGGGACGACAGCTTGGAAACGCCCGACGAGGAGTTGACCTTCGACTTCGATGTGCTGTTCACTAATCCCATCGTCGATTTCAAGTCGATCCTGCCGGTGTATACGGTCACGGTAGGCCGGGACACCAGCTATGACTACGTGTGGATCGATACCACGATCTTCGTAGAAGAGGTGATCAATCTACCTGGGGCAATACCTGGTGACTTTCATTTCTGGCTGCATTACGAATATTATGATGAATGGGATGGTCCAAGTCTTTACGTTGACGATAATTTTCCCGACATTGGGGTGGATTATTCTTTCTTCTTCACGACGGCCGACAGCCTGAAGGATCACTTCATGGCGCTGGGTAATGTCCGGCACTGGGATGTTCAAATTAATTGGAATGGCCAGCTGGTGCAGGGTAATAACGTATTCAGCTTTAATGCTTACGTCAATTATGATTGGGGTGTAGCGGACTTCCTGTATTACACCGGCATCATCACCTTCGAGGCCGATGTGGCCGCCGACTGGACCTTCCAGGTGGCGAACCTCAACGGACTGATCCCCCAGTTCACCACCGACGCGGAGTTAAAGCGCATCCTGGGTTTCAAGGATGAATACTTCGAGAAGGAGCTGATCATTCCCTTCGACCTCGGGGGCGGCTTCGATAAGGCCATTCCGCTGGACGGCCTGGGCCGGCGCAGTTTGCTGGTACCCTGGGCTTTTGTAAAATAGCACCGGGTTGCCGGTAAGGGCCGCCTGTGCTCACTTGCTTAAGTAGAGCCCCCAACTCGTTGCCGGGTTGGGGGCTTTCCCTTTTGCTGCTGGCTGCGCCGGCCCCGGCCCAGCTGTTGACCGGCTTGTTAGGTAATGACACCCGTGGGCTAATTGTTTCGGACAGCACCGTCTCGTTGGGTAGCCTGCCGGCTGTCATGGGGAGCGGAGCGGCAGGCCAACCCGGGTCACGGCTGGAGGTGGAATCGCGCTATGACGATGTTTTCCGCGAGCGGGGGACTGTGCGGCGCAACGACGTCAACCGATGGGACCATAGGGCCGTACTGAAAATTCCCCTGGGTCCGAACCGCGGCCGCCTGCGCCTCACCTATCGCCAGGTGCAAACCGAGATCGATTCGCGGCCCTTTAGCGGGCAGAGCATACATCTGGGCAGCCACCAGCAGAGGCTGGGGCTGGGCTACGGGCGGCTGCTGACGGGTTCGGGCTTGCACGGGGCGCTGGCGATAGAAGCTACCGATCTGGATGGCGACTGGTATACCGGTTATAGCCTGGGCCTGGGCCTGGTACGGCGGCCCTGGTTGCGCCTGTCATTTACCGGCGGCCGGCGGTTCGACGGGCAGGCGGCTACCTGGTACCTCGAGGACCTGTCATTTTTCGGCAGCGTCACCTATCGTGAAAACTGGTGGAGAGTGGTGGCAGTTATAACGCCGGTAGACTGGCTGGGGCTCGAAGCTTCCTGGCGGCGGGGTGGAATTCACCCTGAGAGAGGCGCAGGCGATGCCCCGCAGATATGGATCAGTCCCAAGCTGCAGAACAATTCACCATCGCTCGGGTTCCGGGTACAACCGCCGGACGGGAAGTTGTGGTTGGGTGCCCGGCTCCTTTCGCCGGTGCTGAAAGGCACCAGCAAATTTTTCGGAACCGGCCGGGAATTCGGCCATATTTCCACTACCAAGGTGGAAGAACGTGACCTGCAGTTGTGGGCCGGCTACCGGATTCGGGGTGGCGCCTTCCGGATTAAGGTGGACCGCCAGCGACTCACAGCCACGATCCGGGGGCAGCTCAAGCCGTGGTCCTTTGGGAATACCATTTTCGACCAAGCGTTCACCACTCATTTTTTCGATCAAGCGGAGGCGGCGCTGGACCGGCTGGAACTGGGATTCAATCGTGAGGCAGCGGGCCAGACTGATTGGGACATTAAGCTGGGCTATATCCTGGTAAAACCGGCCAATAGACTGGTCTGGTGGCAGAGCATATTTTTTTTCCCCACTGGGGAGATCCACCGGGAAAATCTGAACCTGGCGGCCGCCGAGCTGCTGGTCCCCACTGTTGCCAAGACCTGGCGCATCGGCCCGGCGGAGTTTTCCTATGCCTTCACCCAGGTGATCCCCATCCGGGTCCGGTTGAGGCAGGAGCCGCCACCCGGTATCCCCCCGGAGAAAACCAGAAAGCGCGGCGGGGGGTACCACCGGCTTAAATTAACTTACGACTGGTAATTATCGTGCTGAATACTATAGGGATGGAACTATCATGATTGACCTGACCGACCAGGTAGTGCTGATCACCGGGGCCTCCCGGGGCATCGGGGCGGCCAGCGCCGTGCTGTTCGCCCGGGCCGGGGCTGACGTAGGGATCGGGTACTGCAGCCACGACGACGAGGCCGAAGCCGTCAAAGGGCAGGTGGAGGCCGCGGGCCGCCGCGCAGTGCTCCTCAAGGGGGACGTATCCGACCACGCCACCGCCCGCATCCATGTGGAGATTATGCTCAAGGCCTTTGGCCGCATTGACGTCCTGGTGAACAACGCCGGCATCTGGACCGACCTGGAAACGGGGGCCGGAGATGCAGCCGAGTGGGACCGGGTCATGGCGATCAACTTAAAGTCGGTGTTCAACTATACCGACGCCGTGGCGCCGCCCATGCGCCAGGCGGGGCGGGGCAACATCATTCACCTGACCTCCACCGCCGGTCAGCGGGGCGAGGCCGGGCATAGCCACTACGCCGCCTCCAAAGGGGGCATTATCGCCTATACCAAGTCGCTGGCGGTGGAGCTGGCCCCACAGATCAGGGTGAACGCCGTGGCCCCCGGCTGGGTGGACACCCACATGAACGACGGGCCGTTCGCCGACCCGGATTTCAGGGCCCGGGCGCAGGCCGCTATCCCCCTGCAGCGCATCCCTCCCCCGGAGGACCTGGCGGGACCGATCCTGTTTTTAGCCAGCGATCTGGCGCGGCACATCACCGGCGAGATACTGAACGTCAACGGCGGGGCGGTGTTGTGTGGGTAGGATTCTTATATTAATTGCTTTCAACGATATTAAAGCATTATAATGGGTCCAACCTGGCATTCCGATTCACATGAAAATAACCGGAAATACTCTCGCATCATTCGTTATACTCTTTCTGGTATCCATTACACGTGCGCAAATACCTATTGCGGTAGTTGAATTTGATGGAAAGAATATAAGCCAAGAGGAAGCGAGTGTATTAACCAATAGACTTCGGAACGAGCTATTTAGAATTGGCGAGTTCCAAGTGCTCGAACGTGAACTCATGGAACAGATATTGAGTGAACAAGATTTTCAATTGTCCGGATGTACGTCCAATGAATGCCTTATTGAAGATTGGAAGATTGGTAGGAGTACGGCAAATGCTCGGGGGAAGCATAGGTAGGGTTGGAAATGTGTTCACAGTTTCAGCAAGAGTAGTCGATGTGAGTACTGGACAATTGTTACATGTAGCTGATTACGACTACAAAGGTGAGATTGGGGAGTTATTGACAACAGGGATGAGAGAAGTTGCTGTGAAACTATCTGATCTTACAGGATTAGCTGTCAGTGATCCTAAAACTTCAATACTGATTTCAAATGAATCGTCTCAACGAGAAGAGGCTCCAATTGAGACTCAAAATGCCGAGGCAGGGGAAGGGGAATTAGAAAAGAATGGAATAGGAGGAGCAGCAAGCATTTTTCTCGGTTGGATTGCAATGATATTGTTAGTTAATTACTTGTTTTAGGCTTTCCAAGTTGATGATCATTTATTCTCTTCATACATAGCAGTCGCCCAACTCGGTCGTCCCCTTCCAAAACCTCAGGGTGACGGCCGCCAGCCTACAGCAAGCGCTCGTACTCCCCGATATCCAGCCGCCACACCGGCAGGCCACAGTAGCTGTCTCCTGTGGGGCAATCATAACGCTTAATGTTATACGTTGTAGTTAGTATATTTCTGGCTGGTGAAGGAGCCCAGCAATGAATGGAAAAGGCAAGAAAATCCCACCGGTGCACCCGGGGGAAATATTGATGGAGGAATTTCTAAAGCCCATGGGGCTCAGCCAGAACCGGCTGGCGAACGACCTGGGTGTTCCGCCCAGGCGAATAAATGAGATTGTCCTGGGTAAGCGCCGGGTGACTGCCGATACGGCCTTGCGACTGGCCCGCTATTTCGGAATGTCGCCCCAGTTTTGGCTGGGCCTACAGATGGACTATGACCTGGATGTAGAAACCGACCGCCTGGCGCTACGGCTAAGTGGAGTCAAAACCTATTCCGGGGGACACCGGGGCGCCCACCCCTAGCCACCACAAGCGCTCGTACTACCCGATATCCAGCTGCGAAGCGGTAAACCGCCTCGCTTAATCGCAGCAACCGCCCTAAAGGGCGCTCCAAAACCAAAATCGTGGCTGCTGGAGTTAGGCTGCGTGGGAAACTAACAGTAATGAGGCTCAATTAATCTTTGAACAGTAATATATGTCCTCAGCCTTATCCAAGCGGCATTTCTCGATCATGGCCTGATCCAACCGGCGTACATAGTCGTCTACCTTAACCATAAATCCAACAGCTTCTAATTTTTCCTTATAATCACGCCCATATATCCGTACATGATCCCACTGGCCAAAATGCCGCGCTCTGTCCTCGGGAGTAGCTATCTTGGAATCCTCGTAGGTTAGGGGCAAGGACGAATCGATGGGTACTTGTAGAATTGCCCAGCCGCCCGGTTTCAATACCCTGAAAAGTTCCCGCATCGCTTGTTTATCATCGAGCACGTGCTCCAGGACATGATTACAAAGAATTACATCGAAGGAAGAATCTTTATATGGGATGTTTGTAATGTCAATTTTATATTGGGCGTATTGTGACTGAATATCGGCGGATATATAGTCTAGATTAGGTAACATGCTAAAACGTTTCTGGAACGTATATTCCGGTGCAAAGTGAAGGACTTTTAATTGTTGCTTAAAGAAATTGGTTTGGTTTTCTAAGTATAAGGCAAGTAAGCGGTGTCTTTCGGCGGAATTACATCCGGGACAGATAGCGTTGGGTCGCGGGATCGTACCGCCGGAAAAAAATTTCCTGAAATGGCGCGAACAGCAAGGGCAAAACAACTGATCGCCCCTATACAATACGGCCCGGATTTGGAGATAGAAATCCCTTAGTCTTAAATGAATTGTTTCGGGGAATATGTACTTTACAACCTTGGTATGAATCATAAGTGATCTCTTAGGTTTTTGCGTAAATGATGCTCTATAGCAGCCGCTCGTAGGCCTCAATCTCCAGCTGCCACACCGGCAGGCCGCAATAACGGTCCCCCTCGGGGCAGTAGGGTTTTCGCCCGGCCAGGGCGCGCTCTGTGCAGGGGGGCAGCAGGAACTTCCCGATGCGGGGGTGTACCGCACTGACCTGGATGGCCTCGTCCACCGCCGCCCGCCAGATCTCCTCCTGGGCGTTATAGCACAGGCGCATACGCATTTTATGGTGCAGGTTCAGCAGGTCGGCTGACTCGGTGAAGCGCACCGCCACGGCGTTGGGCAGCAGGTAGTCGGCGAACTCGCGGGGCGTGCCCAGCTTCAATAGCTTCGCCCGAGCCTCCCAAATGCGATCCATGGTTTCGCTGTACACCTGTTGGGCGGCCCTGTCCTGCTCGATTAGCGCCGGGGTGACGTAGTCCGGCTGGTCGCCGACCTGGGCCGCCAATACCGGCCGGCTGGCAGGGGTCATGCGATGGCGTTGGTCCTGGCTGTCGGCGGTGTGGGAGAGCTTTTTGCGGAAGGTGTAAGCCGGATGGTGCAGGGTCCGGGTGAGTTGGGCGTGGGTGGTCAGGTTGAGGGTCTCGCCGAAAATTGGGTTACGGGCCGGATCCAGGGCCAGGGCGATGGCCTCTTCGTCGGCTAGCTCGGCCACCGGACGGCCCAGCACTTCCCTCACTGACGCGGCCAGCACCTGCTCGCCTTTGGCTTTGTAATCCACCATTCGGGAGACCCGTCCCTCCAGGGCGGCATCGAACTCGGTTGCAAAGGCCAGCGCGGGGGCGGGCTCATTCACCCAGGGGAACTCGGCGAAGTCCTCGGGTGCCAGCGGCTCCTGGAGGATAATCTCGTACCCCGGGTCATGTGCCAGCACCGCCTGTACCATCTGCTCCACCACCCGCTGCTGCTCCCAGGGAACGCCCGCCGCCCGGCACACCCGCCAGTAGCGCAGCAGGGTGATGGCGCTCACCGTGTGGTACAGGTAGGCCAGCGTGCCCACCGGCGCCACGTAGCGGGCAATTTCCTGGGCCTTTTTCTCGATCGCCTGGCGGTATTTATCGGGCTGTTTGGCACGGGCGGGGAAGAGGCGGAAATACTCGGCCCGGGCCACCGGGAACAGGGCCTCGCGCAGACTGCGGTAGGCCTCCATCTGGAGATCGACGGCCCACAGGTAGTGCTCCCGGGCAGTGTCCTTCAGCGGCGGCACGAACACCGCCGCCCGCTTGAGGCGCACGTAGCGCTGGCTCACCTGCTCGGAGTTGTAAAACGGATGGCTGTGCAGGAACGACCAGATGAAGTGCCGGGAGACGTTTCCGATGGCAAACTGGAACTGGGCGTGCTGGAGGGTAGTGTGATGGCCGGCGGCGTAAATGGACTCGGCGATGGCCCGGTCCCGTCCGTCGGGTGCCAGATCGATCTGGTCGTCGCCGACGATGCCCTTAGCGCTGTAGCAGGTGCGGGCGGCGGCCACGACTCCCTTGAAGGGAGACGCAAAGGCCTTGGTGAGCAGTACTTGGGGCTCGGTCGCTGACGGGGCGATCACTGCTCCAGGATCGAGCTATAGTGCCAGAGTGAATTGCCGGTCATTCAACCCGTCAGTGGTGGTCGCTGTGGTAAAGTTCCAGGAAGGCCCGGCACAGAACCGGGTTGCCGGCCACCAGCCCCGGCTTGATCAACACCTTCTTCTGATTATAGCGCAGCGGGTCACCGGCCAGGCTGAGCAACTGGGCGCCGGCCTCGGTGAGGATGCTGTCCCCGGCGCAGACATCCCACTCGTTTTTGGGGCGCAAGGTGACGAACAGGTCGCCCCGGCCGGCGGCCGCCAGGCCCAGCTTATAGGCCACACTGCCGATAGGGGTCAGGCGACGAAAGCGGTTCTGATAATGTTTCCAAAGTCCTCGCCGGGTCTCCGTGCGACTGTTGAGGATTTCCGCCTGGTCCAGGTGCTCCTGCGGCGATGTCCGGATCGGCTCACCGTTCAAATGAGCACCCCCGCCGGCATGGGCGGAAAAGGTTTCACCGCTGCAAGGGTTATACAGCACCCCCAGCACCGGCCGGCCCTCTTCCACCAGCGCCACGCTGACCACGAAATGAGGCACACCCTCGATGAACTCCTTGGTGCCGTCCAGAGGGTCCACCACCCATACCCGGTCCTTTTTCAGCCGCTCAGGGGTGTCGGCGGTCTCTTCGGAAAGCCAGCCGTAATCGGGATAGGCCTCCCGCAGGCGCTGCTCCAAATATTCGTTGCTGGCGTAATCAGCCGTGGTTACCGGGTTATGGAAGCCCTTGTCGCGGATCTGGTAGTCGGCTTTGAAATATGATTTGAGGATGTCTCCCGCCGCGTGGGCGGCTTCCACGGCGGCGGCCAGAATGGTTTCCATGGGCGTGAAGTTAAACCCGGGTGGACGGCGGGCGGAACGGCGATAGTGGGGTTGCAGGGTACCGGGGGTGGGCTATGGATAACCGGGATTACTCTAAAATCCGAACGTACTGCACACTGGCAGCGGACGAACCGGCGATCCCCAATACTACTTTGCCGTCATCATCACGGAGATTGGACAACTGCTCGTCACGCATGGGTAGGGTGGAGTAGAAATAGGCCCCGTAGGCCCGGTCGGGCACCGTTATTGTCCAGCGGTAGAGGCCGGGAAAAAAGAAGCCCAGCATGTGCTCCCCTATCCAGCTGCCATCATCCAACGGATCGGTGGAATTCGACGGATGGCTCATGACCAATTCCAGGGAATCCGGCCCCACGACCTTTTCCGCCAATATCCAGACGACGGTGGCGTCCGGCTCGGTGAGCCATCGCAGGTGGTCGTCCCCTCCGGCCGTGACTACGAGAGTATCCACATTCAGAGGACTTTCAAGGCTATCAATAAACGTGGGCGGCAGTAGCGGATCAACCGGGCCGGTGATCAGCCGCCCACCGATGTCGATCCGGAACTGGTATCGCGTATCGTAGCTGATGCTATAATTGCCGGGCACCGGGCGATACCCGCCATAGGTTACTGTGACCATTTCAGGTGTGTCCATAGAGAATCCACTCTCCTGTGGCCCGGCCGCGACCCGGAAACTATCGGCCTGCGGGTCCCAGACAAAATCGATTACGGGGTTACCCGTTTCCAGCTCCACCAAGGTGACAGTGGCGGTGTCAACGTGAATCTGGGGCAGGATCTCGTCGTACTCGTCTATGTGGGGCTCGCCCGGGGTTTGCTTGCCGTCACCCTCGCCCTCGTCCGGCGGGGGACCGAAGCCGTCCGATCCGCCTATGATCCCGTCCTCACCCACGTCATCATTGAGCGGCTCGCCCACATCCCATTTGCCGTTTTGGTTCTCATCGGTGAAAGCGACCCAATCGCTATCGTTGTCGACACCGTCGAAGATGGTGATATCAGTGATCAAAATGGTACGATCCACCCGCACGATGGACCTTTCCGGGTGCACCGGATCGAGAATAGCCTCGATACGCAGTTCGCTCTGGTAGTCGCGGAATTCATCCTCGAACTCGGCGATGGATAGTTCTTCCTGGCACCCAAGGAGTAATATCAACCCAACAAGCGGCAGGGCCCGGGTCATAGCTGAAACTCCCAGGAAAAGCTGGGCAGGAAGGGGAACATGCCCACGGCCGTCACCTTCGATGGTGACCGGGAGTGGTCCCAGAAGTAGATCAGGGTGTTGAAATGGTTGGTGGCGTTGATCACCTGTAATTTGAATTTGCCGTCCACCCAGAACCAGCGGACATCCCGGGTCCAGCTGACGTCGACCCGGAAGTAGGTGGGAATGCGGGCGGAGTTCTTGCGGCCCGGAATGGTCACCAGATTGGCATAGGGGTTCATCAGATCACCCATGCCACTCTGGGTGTAGGTTTTGCCCCAGACCGGGGTATAGGGCTGGCCACTGCTGAGCGAAACGGTTACGCCGAACGAATTCTTCTTGGAGAGCCGGTAGGCGGCCACCACATTCAGAGTGTGCGGCTGGTCGTACTTGGGGCGGTATACCTCCCCGTCCGCCCACACAATCAAGCTGTCGTTGTTGAAGTCGACCTCCTTTTCCAGGCGGGCATAGGTGTATCCCAGCCAACCGGAGATCCTGCCGGTCGATTTCTTGATCAACAGTTCAATGCCGTAGGCGGTGCCTGTGCCTTCGACGAAATCGTCGTCCTCGCGGGCGGGATCGTTCCCGGGATTGGTGTCCAGGATATTGTCGTAAGGTTTGTAATAGGCTTCGAGCGAGGTGTAGAAACCGGCCCCTATCCACCGCTCCAGGCCGACAATGAAATGTTGGGCCGACTGGGCCTGATTGGCCTCCGGCACCGGCAGCCAGAAGTCCACGAAGTTCAGGATGGCGTCCTCGCTGCTGTTGGTGAACAGGAACTGCTTGTAGATCCCCCAACTACCCTTCAAGGCCAGGTCCGTGGTGAGCATATACTTAAAGCCCAGGCGCGGTTCTATGTAGAGTTGGTTGTGCAACTCGTATTTGGATAATCGCAGCCCCGGCTGCACGCTCAGCAGGGGACTGAGCTCCCATCTATCTTGCAGATAGGCGCTTAGGATATACGGTTTCTGCTCCTGGTCGAGATACTTAATTCTGCCCACGCTCAAGCTGGAACCCATCCCCAGTGTTTTCAATTCAAAGCCGGTAGTGACGGTATGATTAGCACTTACGAACCAATCCAGCCGTTCCTTCAGGGTCCAGTCGCGCAGGTCCACGGTCTGGTTGATATCGGTATTGATCTCACGGGCCAGCGTATCCTTCTGTGTGATACCCACATTCAGGTCCCAGTCATAACGGGTGTTGGCCAGCGATAAAACCGAGACAAAGCGGGAATTGGGTACGTGGCGCCACTGGGCGCTACGAGTGGTGTTGCCCCAATTCAGATCCATCCCCAGACCGCCATCGTCTTCCTCAATCTCTATGAAAGCAAAGTCTCGGCCCTGATAGGTGGCCAGTATCAGGCGGTCGGTAGGGGAAAAGTTATAGATGACTTTACCGTGCAGGTCCCGAAAGTAGTAGGAGCCCAAGGGATCCTCGTCTTTGTACCAATAGTACAGTTTGGCCAGTTGGTCGTAGTATGTCCGGCGCCAGGCCAGCATCCAGGAGCCGTTGATAATGGGGCCCTCCAGCAGCAGTTTGCTGCTCAAAAGGGAGATTTCCCCCTGGGCCTGGCTCAGGTTCCAATACCGGCCCAGCTGGGAATTCCGGAAAAAGCGTCCCCCCTTTGAATTACCCTCCTTGGATGTGATCTCCAGGACGGAGGAATTACGGTTGCCGTACTGGCCGGGGAAGCCACCGGCCATGAACTCGGCTTCGGCCAGGGCATCGGCGTTGAAGGTGGAGAAGATGCCGCCCAGGTGGAACGGATTGTATACCTCAATGCCGTCCAACAAGATCAAGTTCTCATCGGGGCTGCCACCGCGCACTACCAGGGCCGAGGAAAAGTCGTTGGTGGCACGCACCCCGGGCATCAGCTGCAACGTGCGGAACAGGTCCGCCTCCATCAGGGCCGGGATGGCCTTGATCTCCCGTAGCGAGAGGTTCACCCGGCTTGCTTCCACCACCTGATCAAAGCGGACGCGGTCGGCGGTGACTGTTACGCCCTCGGTACTGATGGCTTCCACTGCCAGCTCCAGGTCCAATCGCAGGTCGCTACCGGGAGCAATGACCAGCTCCTGCACATTGGTCGCGTAACCGAGCATCATGACTTTTAAGCGATAGTTCCCGGGTGGGATATCCAGGATGAGGTAGCGGCCGTGTACATCGGAAGCCGCGCCCAGGCCGGTACCCTCCAGGACTACGTTGGCATATCTGAGCGGTTCTCCCGACCCGGCATCTCGCAGGTAGCCGGAAACCCGGCCCAAATCTCGAGCGGCAACCGGGCCCGGCCCGGCCAGGACTGCCAGCAGCAGGCCGATGGTAAACAGGTGCTGAGGAAGCCGCCTCAGATAGTACCCGGTTATATTTGAACTGATTAACAACATTTTTCTGATCGCCGTCTCGGTCATGGGAAGCGGCGGTTTGAGAGTTTAGACCGGTCAGATAGAGATATGGTTGTCAAGATTTTTATCTGGTCCTATTAGGGGGCTGTTGGGCAATAAAATTAACCGGTTAGGCCGGACGGCTGCCAGGAATTTCCCGCCAGCCTGATGGGCAGAAAATGGTACGGCTGAGCACGGTATTTCCAATCTACAGCGGTTATCGATGACCGGGAAGGCGCGTAAAAAATGGGGAACGGGGGAACTAACCGGGCGGCTGGGCCAGGGTCACCCTGAGCCACAAGTCGAGCGGCTCAGGCCGGTGCCCACCCGAGCCCCGCCCGTCCCCCGGCTGGCTGCCGCGACCGCCGCTACCGCCACGCCCGGTACCGCCCATTCCGGGTGGCCGCATGCCGCCGGGACGCCCACCACCCGGTCGGTCATGACGAGCGAAAGCAGAGGTCTCCAGACCGATACCCAGGCGGTGACTATTAGCAGGTTGCAGGTCCAGCGGCCAATTTTGGCCGGTCTTTAAGGGGATTTTCAACTCGTAGCTCAACCCATAGGGATCAGCGGTGATCATAACCGCTAGATCACCATCGCCCTCAGCAGGAAACACCCGGGTCTCACTCTTGCCGGGGCCGACGATCTCCACCTGGTCCAGAGCCGGGGCCATTGGTTCCCATAGGCGGCCGGGTTCATCGGAGGGATCCCACTGCGGCCGACCGGAAGCACCCTGCCAGGGACCAATGGGGAACCTGATCCCCACCCGTTGCTTGTGCCCACCCTTGGGATCGAGCCAGACGGTAAAGCCGCCCATCATGATCCGGCGGGACAAACCAGGGTCGTTGACGGACAGGGCCAGGTATAGGTGGTCGGCGTCGTTGGTGATGCCCACCGCCACCGGCTTGGGCTGCAACGGGGTCAGGCCGCCGGGCCAGTCGGCGAGATCACCGTCAATTACCACGGTCTGGGTGCGCCAGACGCTGTCTACCTGGGGAGGTCGGCAGGCAGCGATTATTACCAAGGCGGTGAGCAGGGCCAGGGCGCGAATACTAGGGGCACTCAGTTGCATGGGGCGGTCTCCTTTGTGGTCATTGACGCTGCCCAAGGTAGACGCGCGGGGGGGCGGGAGGTTAAGGGGGGGAATTGCTGAGCCAGGACTGAACCAGCCGGTCTCACTGGTCCCCGGTCTGCTCATAACCCACTATGGGGTCCAGGATCTTCCAGGCGGTTGAGTGGTACCCGGGCCGGGCGCTGGCATAAATCCGGGCCGCCCGAGTTTGGCCGGCGGGAGTGGCCTGTAGCGCGCGATAAAGCGGAATCAGGAACTTGAGCCGTCCCACGGTTGTCAGGAATTCATCCAGCGTCGGATAGGCGCTGGCATATTGATTGAGGATCGAGAGCCGGAGCCAATCGAACTTGATTTCGGCATTGCCGGTACGAGTAAGCTGAAACCGGGAGTCCAGCTGACCCAGGCGGTCCGCACCGATATCGTCCGGCAGCTGCCTAAGGAACTGCAGCCAATGATGGGTGGTCCAGCCGGTGGTGTCCAGCTGGGCGGCCGGCATTCCGGTAGTGAACTCCACCGCCTGTTGCCTGATCACCTCCAGCACGGGCGAGTCAAAGCGGGGAAACCGTTCCGGCAGGCCCGGTGAGTACACCCAGCCCGCCACGTTCAAGCGCTCCGCCAGCGCCGGGTCGCCCTGGATCACATTAGCGTCGAGATATTCCAGGAAACGCTCAGTGGACATACTCTGAAAGGCAAAGGTATCGAAATAGCCGGCCAGGAATTTATCCCAGCGCTCACGGCCCAACTGCTGCTCAATGTTAAGGAGGAAAAAGCGCCCCTTCTCGTAGGCCATTGAAGTGAAGCTGGAATCGGGATCGCGGCCCGCAAGGTCCAGCTTCAGCCTGGTATCCGGATGGTCCCAGCCATAACGGTCGAGTTCCTCATGCAGTTTTCCCATCCCCAGGGTGGTGAGCATCTGCTCGTAATCATGCCCATAGACCACCTCCATGATGCGGCTCTCGAAATAGTCCGTAAAGCCTTCGTTCAGCCACAGATCCTCCCAGCTGGCGTTGGTCACCAGGTTCCCCGACCAGGAATGGGCCAGCTCGTGGGCGACCAGGGCAGTCAGCGAACGGTCCCCGGCCAGCACGGTCGGGGTGGCGAAGGTCAGCCGGGGATTTTCCATGCCCCCGATGGGGAAGCTGGGCGGCAGGACCAGCAGATCGTACCGGCCCCACTGATAATCACCATACAGGGCCTCGGCCGCCGCGAGCATGGCCTCGGTCTGGGCGAATTCGTAGGCCGCCTTTTCGATCACCTGCGGCTCGGCGTAGACACCGGTGCGGGGCCCCAGCGATTGGAACTCCAGGTCGCCTACCGCCAGGGCCACCAGGTAGGATGGTATCGGTTGGGGCATATTGAAGTGGTAGACACCATCGTCCGACCTGGACTGCGGGTTTTCGGCGCTCATCAGCGCCAGCAGTCCGGCCGGGACGGTGATTGTAGCCCGGTAGGGGAAACGGACCCCCGGCGTGTCCTGGCAGGGGAAAAAGGAGCGCGCCAGTACCGGCTCCGACTGGGTATACAAGAACGGGTGACGGCCACCGGCGGTCTGGGCCGGCTCCAGCCAATCCAGGGCTGAGTGTCCCGGCCGAGTGGAGTAGTGAATCACCACAGTATTCGTGCGCGGTTGCAGGTCGATGGTCAACGGCTGCCCTAAATAGGGTTCGACCTCACCAATGGTATAGGTGGCTTCGGAATCCCCCGGTTGCAATACAACCCGTTCGATGTCCAGATTGCTGATATCCAGGACCAGCTGCGTGGCCCCGGGGGCAACCTCTACATCCCAGGCCGCCGATCCATGGACCAATTGGCGATCGAAATCGACAGTCAGGTCAAGGGCCAGCTCGGTTACCCGGGCTTCCCAGGGCCGTGAGAAGGAATGGGGATCGTCGAAGGGGGTAGCGTCGGTAAAGGTAGTCCGGTCGCAGGATTGACCGCCAACCATCATAACAGCAAATAATACTGCAGTATAAACAGTTGCTACTCGTAAGGCCCGGTGGCGGACCTGCCGCGCCAGGGCGGCGAGCGAGGAGGGAAAATCAGCCATTAGCGCTCCTTTTGTGAATCGTCCAATTTGGCGAGGGTTAGGCGGGATTGCAAGGTGGGATACCTATTGGAGATCACACCATATCATCACAGGAGTAAATTGAGGAGACTTTCGCGGTCCCACCGGGCAGACCGATGGCCAGGGCAAAGGGATTGAATTTCACCGCAACCAGCCGGAAATTGGTGTGCCGCTGGAAATGGGTAAAATAAACGGGGAGTCATAAATGGCCAGATTGATCCGCAATCCTACTCAGGTCAAAGCTGCCGGCAATAAACCGAAGGTGATCGACGAGTTCATCGGCCGGGTGAACTCGGGAACGACGGGAGTCAGCATTGCCCGGATGCGCAGTCCGGCCGGCTGGCTGGAGCCCCGCCAAACCCCGGAATTTACCGAGTACACGATTGTGCTCAACGGCACGTTGCGGGTGGAAACCGATACTGAAACATTTGATGTGGCGGCGGGCCAGGCGGTGGTCGCACCCCGGGGAGAGCGGATCTGTTACAGCACTCCGCTCGCAGGTGGGGCGGAATACATTGCGGTCTGTATCCCGGCCTTCGCTCCCGAGATAGTCCATCGCGACGAGTGATGCAGGTTAATTGGGAGGCCCAGGCAGGCCGATTGAGGGGTCTCCCCGCTTGCTGCGGGGTTCCCCCGCTTTCAGCGGGGTCCGAGTCAATCTCATTTGAAACGGAACGAATTCACCGATAGTTCGGATAATTCGCCGGTTGGCGGACATTGCCAGTTATGCAATAGGCCGCTTTCCTGGGTGGGATAGAGATCGCCACACCCCGTCCCGATGTCTCGGGACGGAGTTCGCGAGGCAGGAAGCGGGTAATGCTGGGCCGGGTGGAGTCGAACCACCAATCGTCCGGTTAACAGCCGGATGCATTGCCAATTATGCTACGGCCCATCTAGCCGGCCCCACTGAAGGCCGGACTGTAAACAACATCGGCTATTGCCAACTGAAATTAACAGCAAAGGTTGGGCCTGGTTGTAGTGGTTTTTTGTGACCGGCGGCTCTGCTAGCGCAGGAAGGTAGTGGAATATTTCAGCAGCAGGGAGCGCTCGCTGGAGAGGGGCAGGGCCAGCTGCTCCCGTTCACGGTCGGTATTGAGCAGGTCATTGTAGACCAGGTACAGGTCGGTGCCTTCCCGGGGGTTATAGCGCAGCCGCAGGTTGACGCCCACCTCGTGGTCGGCGCTGTTGAATTGAACGAATGCACTGGTTGACAAGCGGGTGTTAAAGGCCACCTTGGCGCGCAAACCTAACAGGTGGGCAGTGAAAGTCCGGTCGCGCTCGGGGAACCAGCCGCGGTTAAAGTTGTAGCTCCCGCTCAGACTCAGATGAGGAGATACTGTCCATTCAGGGTGGGTGCCCATAGCCAGCTGCCAGCCATCGTAAAATGGGCCGGTGGTGGCGAAGATGCCGGTTCGCAGCAGCCGGCCCCCGGGGGTCTGGTAGTAGCCGCCAACATCGTAAAACCGGTATTGGTCCGGTGGCACATAAGTATCTTCAGGGAGAAACAGGGTATCGGGGAGGTCCTCATATAGCCCTTTGGCCCAGGTCTTGCCGAAAGCCCCAGTCTTGCTCTCGTAGTTCCAGGCCGGACCCACCTCCGCTGATTCCAGAGCCCCATCGCTGTTGCGGTAGAAGCCGGAGAACTCCAGCAACGCCGTATGGCGATAGACCGGAGAATTTTCACCCGGCATCCAGGAATATGAAACGTTGTTCCCCAGGCGGAAATAGTCGTGGCGGGATTCAAACCCTATGCGGGGCAGGTAATCGGGACCACTGCGGCTAAAGCTGAAGTCATATCCCAACCCGGCGTTACCCCGATTATCCCAATTCAGGTGAATGCGGCTGGCATCCAGCGTAGAGACGGTGCTCTGGTAGTCGTTATCGATGGTTTGGGCCCAGTTGAAAACCAGGTAATCGTCGCCCACGACCCGTACGGTGCCGTCCACGCCCAGGCCGTAGTTGTAGCGACCGTTCCGGTCGTAACGGCTGGTCAGCATGCCCCCCATATAGGAGTATTCATTGAATACCTGCCGCCGGAACCGCAGGACACCGAAGTTTTCCGATGGAACGATCACCGTATCACCTTCATCGGGGTGGAAAGTGGCCTGGGCGGTCTGCATGTCCAGGGCACCCAGATCCCAATCGCCGATGCGGCCCACCAGCCGGGCGCCGCCGATAATGGGTACGGACCGGAAGTCATCATCGCCGATATCATACAATCCAATATTGCGGCTGTAGAACAGGCGATTATCACCGCCGCTACGAAAATCGAATATACTGGCCCGCTCCTGGAAGAACAGTCGTTTTTCCGGGAAAAACAGTGAGAAACGGGTCAGGTTGATCTGGGCCTCATCGGTTTCCACCTGGGCGAAATCGGTGTTCAGCGTCATGTCCAGCGTCAGGTTACTGGTGAGGCCGTATTTGACGTCCAGACCCACGTTTTTCTGGTTCTGGTTGTTCAGTTGATAGCCGGAGCCGTTGAGTATCTGCTCCTGCCCCAAGCCGCCCAGAGCATAGGGCGTGACGTACACCGGACTGCGGCTGTAGATCCCTTCCAGGACGATGTCCTGGGAAATAGAGGGCTTTAGGAAACCCCAGTTCCACTTCGGATCTATTGGCGGATAGCTGATGATTTCGTTCTTGCGGGCAATGTAGCGATAGGTAAGCAAACCCATCACCACCCGACCGCCACTTTCTTGAAAGCGGAGGCTGGAAAAGGGAATGCGCATCTCGGCAAACCAACCTTCTTCCGTGCGGACCACCGCCACATCCCAGAAAGTATTCCAACTGCTGTTGATAGGGAATCCCTCGTCGGATTCGGCGTCATTGTAAATAGCCCAGTCCTCCCGTAGACCGGCCGGGTTGGTAACGAACCCCAGGGCGTTTTCGTTGTCGTTGAAGGTGTCCAGGATGACAGCAAAACCGTCTTCGGCGGGGGTCAGGCCATCCCGTTCCAGGGCATTTCCATGAATGCCGGAGGGATCGGAATCGTAGAAGCGGCCGGCGACGTAAATGAAATCATCATCGTAGGCGATCCGGATTTCCGTTCGTTCGGTGGGGGTGTCGAGAAAATTGGGTACCGACATGACCAGCGGCAGGGGTGGGATGTCTCCCCAGGCGGCCTCGTCGCTGAGGCCATCCAGCGTTATGGCGCCTGTGAGTCGCGGCAGAGGTACCGTAGCGGTTCCCTGGGCGGATAGCGGGATTGCCGTCCAAAGGAAAGCTACCATCACGACCGACAGCCGGCGGTGGCGGTCTCGATCCTTACCGACCAGGGAGCGGATGCAATTTTGAATAGTTGGGAGCCTCTGGTTGCGTACTACGCTGATCTTTATGGTGAATGCAACCTGATCTTTACCTGAACAGCGTCACAAAGTTGTTGAACAGCTCGCGGTTGAAGTGGTGGAGCATTTCATTTTTCATGACTTCCAGGGCATCGAAGGGCGGTAGCTTTTTCTTGTAGGCCCGGGTAGAGGTGAGGGCGTCGTAAACATCGGCAATGCTGCAAATGCGTCCATATAGATGGATTTCATCTTTATTAAGACGGAGGGGATAGCCTGAGCCGTCTTCCCTTTCGTGGTGCTGCATGACAATCAAACCGCACTCCTCGGTCAGTTGGTTGGCATCCGCCAGGAGCTGGTTGCCTCTCGCCGGGTGGTCGCGCATCAACTGCCACTCATCAGGGGTTAGACGGTCGGGCTTGTTGATCAGCTGGGCGGGGACGTCGCACTTGCCCAGGTCGTGGAGGAAGAAACCGGCACCCAATTCCTGCATGTCGTGGTCATGAGTGCCCTTGAAGACTGCCTTGGCCAGCAACACCGAGAACAGGCCCACGTTGACTGAGTGGGTGTAGGTGTAATAGTCGTGGGAAGTGATCTGCCTGAGGGCATCGGCGGTGTCGTCGTCGGCCAGGATGTGATCCACGGTGCCGTAGATCATTTTCTTGCCTCTGAGGATGTTCTCCGCACTGGGCTCCTCCAGGATGGTATCCATCATCCGGATGGAATGGGTGTACACCGCCTCGGCCTTTTTCCGGGGGGGCAATTTCTGATCCTCGATTGCCACCCGCAGTTCATCGGAAATCTGATCCAGGGGATTGAAATCGACCGGCACTTCAACCGGCTTGCTATGCCGGGCGGCATATTCGCGTTCATAGGTATCGCACTTATCTTCCAGCTCCCGCACCACCACCGGATCACTGCGATCCAGGTCCACCATCACCGAGCGGAATCCGGATTTGATAATTCTGGCGATCTGCTTATGGGAGTGGAGTTTGAAAGCGGGCCGCAGGAAAGAATGCTTCAACCAGGATCCCCCCAGGTTGATGAACATGCCGACTTTAAGATCCTTGGTGTCTACCTTCTTAATCATTATCCCAATAGCGGTCAATTCTGCCGGGCAGCCGGTAACAACTTTGCCGGGCCTGTCCAGGGTTCAGCAGGTGGCGAAAATGCCGGCCCAATTTAAGGTAGTACCGCACCCAAAGGGATGGTTCCTGCACCGCTGCGCCGTTTAAATAGGGTGAAATGGGTTTCAGCCGGCCAGAACGGAATCGCCTGTGATCCCGGCCCTAACCGGCCAATCCTTCCAGAGCCTCCAGAGCCTCCAGGGCCTCCTTGCGCACAATAAAGGCCCGGTCCCAGCGGTTGCGATGGTCCAACCCGGCCACTCGCCGGCATACCACCTGGAACTGTTGGCCTTGCTCGGAGCTGAGCAATCCTCCAGTTTCCATTTTACTGAGGGTGCGAATGGTCTTGGCCCGAATAGTGGCATGCGGGTCTGAGAGGCAGTGGAACAGTTTTTCCCAGATGGCATCCCGCCTATCGGTGGCGATCTCCTTTTCGCCGATCAGCTCCATGGTTTTACCCAAGGCCCTGATAGCGGAGTCGCGCACTTCCAGGTGGTCGGAATCCACGGCCTGAATCACGTCGGGCAGCACCGCCAGGATGGCCCGGTCCTTGATTTTCCCCAGGGCGTAGAGCGCGTATGATTGCTTATAGGGATCGTCCGAATGCCGGTAGAGCTCGATCAAGTGCGGGATGGCCGCCACGCCGATCCCACCCAGCACTTTGGCAAATGACAGATTGGCTTTCATGTCCGAATTATCGAAGGCGTCCATGATATACGGTATAATATCGGCCCCCGATTCAACCAACAGCTCGACAGCCAGGTCCACGGCGGGTTGGAGATCGGGCCGCTCGTAGTGGTCGATGAAGAAAAGGCTGCCCACCGTATCGACTACCTGTAGCAGGTCATCCCGCCCGAACTCACCGATCCCCGCTCTAATCCCTTCCAGGCCGGCCGTGATCGTTTCCAGGTCATGCCCGGCGATTTTTTGCAGGTCCTTTTGCAGCTTGCCGTCCATCTGATCCTCAGTGGGTTAAATAACGCAATTTTGCCGGCCATCCAGTCCTCGGGAGCCGGGTACTGAAAATACGCACCTATGGGGGCGAGCGCAAGGGAGTGCTGGCCCCGCGCAGGTTGGTTGCCATCGGTCTCACCAGGGTTTCTTTTGCCGCCGGGCGCCGATAAATTTACCGGTCACTTGAGGGGGACGGGGATGAAAATAGTCGCCCAGGTGCTTATATTATGACCGAGACCGATCACTATTACGATCTGATTATTGTCGGGGGCGGACCGGCCGGAGCGGCCGCGGCGCTCTATGCGGCCCGTGAGGGACTCAGCACCCTGCTGCTGGATAAAGAATCATTCCCCCGGGAAAAAGTCTGCGGCGACGCCCTGTCGGGTAAATCGGTGGACGTGCTGAAGGAGCTGGACCTGCTGGACCAGGTGCGCCGGTTGCCGGGCGCGGCTATCAGCCGGATCATATTCTCCAGCCCTGATCGGACCGAGTTAGTCATCCAGCTGGGGAACAGCGAGCTGGAAAGCGTCCCGGAAGGCTTCGTCATTCGCCGACGCATATTCGACCGGTTCATGTTCGACCAGGCCCGTCAGGCGGCCACCAAAACCCTGGAGGGCTTCACCGTCACCGACCTGTTGCAGAAGGACGGCCGGGTATGCGGCGTGCGTGGCCATAGCGGTGACGGGAGCGAGGAAGAATATCGTGGTGGGGTGGTGCTGGGGGCCGACGGCTATAAGTCGATTGTGGCCCGCAAGACCGGCAACTACCGGCACCAGCCCAGGCATTGTATCGCCGCCCTGCGCCAGTATTACCAGGGTGTGGCCGGGTTGACGGACCAGATCGAACTTCATTTCGTCGATGAAATCATCCCCGGCTATTTCTGGATTTTTCCCCTGGAGAACGGCTCGGCCAACATCGGCCTGGGGATGCCGCACTCGGCCATCAAAAAGCAGGGCCGGAACTTAAAGCAGGACTTGCAGGCCCTGATCGAAGGGCCCCAGTTCCGGGAGCGGTTTTCCAACGCCGAGCCCCAGGAACCAGCCGTCGGGTGGAACCTGCCGGTGGGCAGCACTCACCGCCGAGCTCACGGCCACGGCTACCTGCTGCTGGGAGACGCCGCCGGTCTGATCGACCCTTTCACCGGCGAGGGGATCGGCAATGCCCTCTACTCGGCCCGCTACGCCGTGGCGGCCGCGGCCCAGGCCCTGCGGGACGGCGACGTAAGCGCCCGAGCAATGGAACGCTACGACAAGCAGCTGTGGGGCGCTATCGGCCCGGAGCTGAGCATCAGTACCAAGCTGCAGAAGATCGGCCAGTGGCGGCCGCTACTGAACTTCGTCATCCGCAAGGCGGCCCACAATCCGGCGGTACGCAACGCCATCGCCGGGATGATCGCCAACGAAATCCCCAAGGCCAAACTGACCAATCCCCTGTTCTACCTGCGGCTGCTGCTAAGCTGAAGCAAGTTCACAGAGCGGGGGTTCCTTTATCAATCTCAGGACAGGTCCTTCGAACTGCCCTTCGAGAGCCTCAGGGCGACGTTATAGCTCAGCCGCCTTAATTTTCAATCGAGAATCTGTAATCGAAAATCGCAACCGTCGTTCCCCGGGAGGGCGGAAGAGCAGGGTTTGCCGCTAAGGTACGCCCCCAAGCACTTCGCTACGCTCAGCACAGGCTTGCCGAGGGGACGCCAAGTCCTTGTTAACTTACGAGGCTATGGGCCATCACGCGGGATCGGCTTAACAATTGGAGGTTACTGATGGAAAAGCTAGGGATGAATTGGCAGTTATTATTGCCACTGCTGGTGACGGTAGTGGTTGCGAGCATGGGTTGGGTTGTGGGGCATAGATTAAATGCGGCCCGGGACCTGCATAACAAACGGGTTGAACTGCGTATAAGATATTTGCTGGAAGCCTATCGGAAACTGGAGGCATCCATCGAGCAGGAAGTATCCAGAGAAAACCTGGATGTGCTGGAGTCCGCCATAGCTGATATCCAACTGTTGGGGACCCCGGAACAGGTGGAAAAAGTTATTGCGTGGTCGGGACAGTTTAAAGACCAGGGGATCCAAAAAGACGTGAACTTGCAGGATCTGTTGGAGGACCTGCGAACCAGCCTGCGCAAGGAACTAGGTCTGCTCCCCATAGAGCAACAAATACGCCACGTCAAGTTTTCGTTGGCTTCCGAAGTAGAAGGAGAAGAGGAAGAAGACTGAGCGGGCAATTTTTCATTGGTCCAAGGGGGTGCGGCCCTCCGCGTGGCGGGACACACATTCAACCGCCAGCCCGCTCTGGCGGGGTAAACTAATCCGCCGGAGAGATTCCTCATCCGCCAGCTGGCGGATTCGGAATGACAAGGCGGTGCGGCCCTGTCGTTCGCCGGGCGGGCGGAGGGGACGGTCCAGGGCCAGGGCAACGCCCGGAGGGGTACGCCCCCCCGTCGATGGCGGGGTTCAGGGCGGGCTTATGTCTCGTCGAGCAGGCCCAATAATTTGGCGGCCAACCGGGAGCGTAACTTCAGGTTATTTACGTAGCGCTCCGACCCGCACATGGCGGTGGGCAGGAAGGCCGGCGGCAAAAGATTCAAAGGAGGAGAATATGGGTCTGTACGAGCGGTTCGTTCTGCCGAAGGTGGTAAACCTGACATGTACCTCCAAGCCCATCAGGTATCAACGCCGGAAGGTGGTGCCCTTAGCCAAGGGGCGGGTGTTGGAAATCGGCATCGGCTCGGGACTCAATCTGCCGTATTACGATCCGTCAAAGGTTGAGATGATCTGGGGCCTGGAGCCTTCTATGCAAATGAGGACCATGGCTGAAAAGTGGGTACGCGAAACTCAACTCAAAGTCGAATTCATCGGGTTATCCGATGACGAGATTCCGCTGGAATCGGACAGCGTGGATACTGTTCTGGTGACCTACACATTATGTACTATCCCGGATGTGGTGCGGGCACTGGAGGACATGCGCCGGGTTTTAATGCCGGGGGGTGAGTTGATCTTCAGCGAACATGGTCTGGCGCCGGATGAAAATGTTCGCCGCTGGCAAGACCGAATGAATCCCATCTGGAAGCGATTTGGGGGAGGCTGTAACCTGAACCGGCCGATCCCGTCCCTGATTGAGCAAGGGGGGTTCAAGATCAAGAATATGGAGACCATGTACATCCCGGGCTGGAAGCCGGCCAGCTTCACCTACTGGGGTACCGCGGTTCAAGGATAATATGTCAACCGGCGGGGAACTCCCCGGCCGGCGGGCAGGTGACCCACAGGCAGACCCGCCCCAGCCGGTGGGCTTGTTCATATCCCGGCGCGGGCAATCAGTGCCTCCAGATATCTGGATTTGACCTGTCGGCTGGCGACGGCTTGTTTGATAGGGGGCAGCTTCAGTATCACTCCCAGAACAGCCGCCAGGGCACGATGAGACCACAAAACCCGGTTATCGAAAATCAAATGGTGCAGCTTCCCTCGCTCGATCGCCATGACGACGGTTCGGTGGACCCCGTTGAGGGGCGTGATCACACGCTCGCCCCGGGTCACCAGGCGGATGTCCCCCTTCGTACAGGCCGGGACACAAAGACCGCATCCCAGGCAGATATCAGCGTTCAGCCGGGCCAATTTCATTTTAGGCCGGGCCGGATTATTCGCGGTCACCAGGGTCATGGCCTCCACGGGACAGACATTCACACACTTCCCGCAACCGTTGCAGGTACTGGTATCAATCTCAGGCAGGAAATTGGTGGTGTGTACCGGATTCAGGACCGCAAAACGCCGGGCGGCAATCATGGCTTCGCAGCAACA
>SDBU01000461.1_pt1 | contig 57002 bp, 46 predicted proteins | sample 2277071 | NCBI WGS metagenome assembly SDBU01 (sample SAMN10397929, study PRJNA504765) | marine sediment metagenome | isolation source: marine sediment core GS08_GC12, 126 cmbsf | place: Arctic Ocean: Gakkel Ridge, Loki's castle | collected 2008 | reverse complement strand
GTTGATTCAGATAGATTCCCGCCTGCGCGGGAATGACTTGCAACACAAGGAAACTGCTTTTCTGTCTCCTGTTCCGAGTTTTTCAACAGCCTGCTAGATAATGTGCGAGGGCAGTCTACCAATCTCGGTCAAATACGTCGGGATCAGAATTGGATCGGACCCACGGGCTGTTCCATCTCGGAAGCCACTTTTGTCCCACCACCACCGAAGCAAGTGCTGGATGCGCTTTCAAACTGGGAGCGGTATTTGCATTCCGACCCAGAGGATCCACCATTGGTCCAATGCGCCTTAACTCACTATCAATTCGAGGCGATCCACCCTTTTCTGGATGGTAACGGCCGGATCGGACGTCTTCTCATCACATTATTCTTGTGCGATAGAGGGATCCTCTCTCAACCACTGTTGTATCTCTCTGCTTACTTTGAGAGATCTCGGGAGGAATACTATAGGAGGCTGATCACCGTTAGTCAGACGGGTGATTGGTATGGCTGGCTGGACTTTTTTCTGCGTGGCGTCATAGCACAAGCCGGGCATGCTATTGCAGACTCAAAGAGGATATTAGCGTTACACGAGGATTATCAGGAAAGAATCAGACAAACGAAAAGAGTGCCGGAAACCGCCCATCGATTGATCGATGAGATTTTCATTAGTCCGGTTGTTTCAATCTCGGGGCTCAGCAAGAAATGGGACGTTTCATTCAACGCTGTCAAAACTGGTGTAAAGCGATTGTTGGATGTCGGCATACTCCTCGATGTTGGTCAGGTCAGACGAGGGAAGCTCTACGTCGCACATGAACTTACGGAACTGCTGTCCGGAAGTAGTTCTCCGTCGAGATAGTCCCCCCCCTTCAAAAACCCTTTACATCAGCCGATAATTCGGCTAAATTAGGCGGCTTTAGAGGAATATGATCATGAAGTTTGACCTGCTAAAAGACGGATTTTCAATCCCCGCCGCAGAGGAAAAGGTCCTGGCGTTCTGGGATGAGGAAGATGTGTTTCATAAATGCAACGAAGCGGCGAAAGAGAGGCCGCATTTCGTTTTCTACGAAGGCCCGCCCACGGCCAACGGTGTGCCGGGGATCCATCATGTGATCGCCCGTACTATTAAAGACCTGATCTGCCGCTACAAGGCTATGCAGGGATTCCGGGTCGACCGCAAGGGTGGCTGGGATACGCACGGTCTGCCCGTGGAGATCGAAGTTGAGAAGCAACTCAAGCTCGAGTCAAAGGCGCAGGTAATCGAGTACGGTATCGCCGAATTCAACGAGAAGTGCAAAGAGTCTGTTTTCAGATACCTCGACCAGTGGAACAAGATCACCCGCCGCCTCGGCTACTGGCTCGATCTCGATGATGCCTATGTAACACTCACCAACGAGTACATCGAGTCGGTCTGGTGGATTCTGAAGAACTTCTTTGACCGCGACTTGATCTACAAAGGTTACAAGACCCTTCCGTTCTGTCCTCGCTGCGAAACCGGGCTGTCCAGTCACGAAGTGGCGCAGGGGTACCAGTTGATCAAAGACCCGTCAATCTTTGTCAAAGCGAAAGCGGCTGATGGCGATTTCAGTTACCTGATCTGGACAACTACGCCGTGGACGCTGCCCTCCAACGCAGCGTTGTGCATGCATCCGGAGGCCGTCTATGTCATGGTCGAGCACGAGGGCGAAAAACTGGTTTTGGCCGAAGCATTGATCACAAAAGTGTTCGGCGAAGACAAGGAAGTGCTCAAGAGGTTCAAGGGAGCGGATTTCGAACGTCGTAAGTATATCCCGTTGTTTGACATATTCGCGGACAAAGCGGATACGGCGTTCTATGTCATCAATGCCGACTTCGTCACCCTTGAAGACGGCACCGGCATCGTTCATATAGCCCCCGGCTTCGGAGCCGATGACTACGAAATCGGACAGAAGTACGGCCTGCCGGTGTTGCAGGCCATAGAGGCCAATGGTATCTTCAAGGATTTCGCCGGCAAATACGCCGGCATGTTCATCAAAGACGCCGATCCGATTATCATCAAAGACCTCAAATCAGCCGGACGTTTGTTCAAGAAAGAGCTGTACGAGCACAACTATCCGTTCTGTTGGCGCTGTGATTCCCCGCTCGTGTATATTGCGCGGCAATCATGGTATCTGAGAACGACCCAGTTCAAAGAGCAGTTGATCAAAAACAATAACGCTATCAACTGGCACCCTGATGAGATTCGTAGCGGCCGTATGCTCGACTGGCTCGAGAACAACGTCGATTGGGCGCTGTCGCGCGAGCGGTTCTGGGGGACACCTATCCCGATCTGGGTCTGCGATGACGACAAGTGCGGCAAGATGCGCGCGGTTGGTTCCATTGAACAATTGCGTAAGGAAGCAAAAGAAGTGGCCGAACCGGTGGAACTGCACAAGCCGATGATGGACGAGGTCAAGCTCACCTGCGAGTGCGGCTCCGAGATGACCCGTATCCCGGAAGTGCTTGACTGCTGGTTCGACTCCGGTTCCATGCCGTACGCCCAGTGGCACTACCCGTTCGAGAACGAAGATGAGTTCAAGATAAAGTACCCGGCCGATTTCATCAGCGAGGCGGTCGATCAGACGCGCGGTTGGTTCTACTCTATGATAGCTATTTCGACCATCCTGTACGATCAGCCGCCGTTTAAGAACAACGTGGTGATGGAGTTCATTCTGGACAAAGAGGGCAAGAAGATGTCCAAGCACAAAGGGAACGTTACCGATCCGTTCGAGACAATGGACCGATTCGGCGCCGACCCGACCCGCTGGTATCTTCTGGCCAACTCGGCTGTCTGGGTGCCTACCAAGTTCGACCCCGACGCCCTTGCCGAGGTAGTGCGCAAGTACTTCGACACCCTGCGCAACACTTATTCGTTCTTTGCCCTCTACGCCAATATCGACGAGGTCGTCGACAAAGCGGCCGAGGCTGGTATGTCGATCGAGACCTACCTCGAACAGAAGGCCGGCGAGCCTGATCGGTTTGACCGTTGGATCATGTCGCGTTACCAGAGCCTGGTCAAAGATGTTGCCGGCAATCTTGACAAATACGAGATAACCAAGCCGGTGCGGGCGATTCAGCATTTCGTCATTGAGGAACTATCCAACTGGTACGTGCGCAGCAACCGGCGACGCTTCTGGGCAAAGGCGCATGACCCGTCCAAAATGCGCGCCTACCTCACCTTGTATCGCGTCTTGCTTGGTGTCTGCAAACTGACGGCGCCGGTGACGCCGTTCACCAGCGAAATGCTGTTTAGGGAATTGATGGGGCTGGACAAGGAAGCGCCGCTTTCGGTACACATGACATCGTTCCCCAAAGCGGATGAGACCCTGATCGACGAGCAACTCGAAGAAACGATGGGGTTGGTTGAAAAGGCAGTTTCGCTCGGTCGGGCCGCCCGCTCGCGCAAGAACCTCAAGGTACGTCAGCCGCTGGCAGAGCTTCTGGTGAGCCTCCCGAACCGAACGGATTTCGAGAAGCTGGAGGGGTTCCTCGATATTCTCAGAGACGAGCTAAACGTAAAAAAGGTGTCCGCCGCCGGCCGGCTCGATCAATACGTCAGCTATTCGGCAAAGCTGAACTTCAAAGCGGCTGGTCCGAGGCTGGGGGGGGATGTCAAAAAGGCGGCCGAACTGCTGAGCGCACTGGCCTCAGATCAGGTTCGCAAGGGGGAACAAGCCAGCAAATTTAAGATTGCCATCGAGGGTCGCGAAGTCGTACTTTCGTCAGAAGAAGTTCAGGTCTTCCGGCTGGAAAAAGAAGGTTTCGCCGTGGAGTCGGACGGCGGTTTGTCGGTCGCCCTGGTAACCGAGTTGAGCGAGGAACTCATACAGGAGGGCTTTGCCCGCGAGTTGGTCAACAAGATTCAGAACATGCGCAAGAGTTCTGGTTTTGAGGTGACCGACCGGATTAAGATCACTGTGGACTCGACCCAGCCGGTGAAGTTAGCCGCGCAAAAGCACGACGAGTTCATCCGTAGCGAGACCCTGGCCGACGAACTTAAGTTCACTCAGGCTGCCGGTAACGCTAAAGAGTGGAACATTAACGGCGAGAGAACATCGATATCGGTCGTGAAAGTGTAGATCGGAGTACCCGATGCGGAAGACCGAGTTGGATAGATTTGAGAAGCTGCTTCATCAGAGGAAGAAAGCGCTCATGAAGGAGATGGGGATCTTGATGGAATCGCATATCTCTTCCACTATCAAGGATTCTACCGGCGATCTGTCGTCCTATTCCTATCACATGGCCGACCAGGGCACCGACGCGATGGAGCGTGAACTGGCCTTCATGTTCGCGTCAAAGTCCGGGCGGCTGATCTACCACATCGACGAGGCGTTGCGGCGAATCGAAGACGGCAATTTCGGCAAGTGCGCCTCGTGCGGCAAGCAGATCAGCAAACCCAGGCTCACCGCCGTGCCACATGCGAGGCTCTGTATTGAGTGCAAATCATCCGAAGAGGAAAAACGCTCTGGTCCCCAAAAGCGCTAAAAGCCTCCTCTGGCCGGTCGTCATAGTTTTCTCGGTCCTGCTTGCAGACCAGTTTACCAAGATTCTGGCGCTTCGATACCTGGCCGAAACCGAATCGGTGGCGGTGCTGGGCCGCTTTCTCATGTTTACCCTGGTCTACAATGAGGGGGGCGCCATGGGTACCAACCTCGGGTCCTCCACCTACTATCTGATCGCCTCGATTCTGATTCTACTTTTCGTCATGTACTACATCTACCTGGCGCGCCGCGACCGCGTGCTGGCATTCACGCTGTCGTTCGTGGCCGGCGGGGCACTCGGGAACATCGTCGATCGCATCCGTCTCGGCAAGGTAATCGATTTTATCGATGTGGACATTCCCGACGTAAGCCTGTTCGGTCGTGAGTTGGAACGTTGGTGGACGTTCAACATCGCCGATAGCGCCATCACCTGCGCGATCGTGGTGCTGTTGGTGCGGGTGGTCTTTGTCCGACACCCCAAAGAAGTCGAATCACCGGAGACGTCGCCCCGGCAATCCTAACAAACTCCTATCTTGCCGTCGGGGACGCTATCCGCTATGTTCACAGGGATAAGGCGCGGAGCAATTGTAGAATTACCTCATGGTCCGGTTTGGAGAATGTATGAACAGAGCGGCCCGACTCTTGATCGCGACAGCGCTAATCGTGTCGACAGTTTCCCCCAACATTCTGGGTCAGACGAATTCAAAGCAGACCGAGCCATCGGGGACCATCAGCGGTCGTGTAGTGGACGGTTTGACCAAATCGTCGCTTGTCGGTGCGAGCGTCATGATGGTCGGCAGCGAACGCGGCGCCGCTACCAACGACAAGGGCGAGTTCACCATCAAGAACGTACCGGTCGGCGCTTACAGCGTGGCGGTAAGCAGTGTGGCCTATGGCTCCCTGACTCTTTCCGATATCATCGTGCGCTCCGGACGCATCACCTTCATGGAGATAGAGCTTCATCAGGCCGCCCGCGAGATCGCCGGCACCGTGATCAGAGGCAGCTACTTCGAGGATCACCCCGCTGAACCAACCAGTTCCACGAGTTTCTCAGCCGAAGAGATACGACGCTCCCCCGGTTCGGCTGGTGATGTTAGTCGCATCATAGGCATTCTCCCCAGCATCGCCAAGGTCAATGACCAGATGAACAGTCTGGTGGTGCGCGGCGGCACCCCGACTGAGAACGGGTTCTACCTGGACAACATTGAAATACCGAACATCAACCACTACCCGATGGCCGGTTCGTCGGGCGGCCCGATCGGACTGCTCAATGTCGACTTCATTCGTGATGTGACTTTCTCGGCCGGTGGTTTCTCAGCCGCCTACGGAGATCGTTTGTCATCAATTATGGATCTCCAGTTTCGCGAGGGAAACCGTCAGGAGTTCGATGGTCAGTTGGATATGCACTTCGCCGGCGTGGGGGGAGCCTTTGAGGGCCCCATCCACAGCGGCCGGGGTTCCTGGATGTTCTCGATTCGGCGCAGCTTTCTTGATCTGCTGGTGGATGCTATCGGCACCGGCGTGGCTCCGAAGTACAGCGACTACCAGGGGAAACTGGTCTACGACTTGTCACCGTCGCATCAGTTGTCGCTGCTCGGCGTGGCCGGCATCGATTTCATCGAGTTCGACAAGGAGCAATCCATTGAGGACGGGAATGTCTTCTATGGCAAATGGGACGGTTATGAGTATTCTGTCGGCTTTAACTGGCGTGCGCTCTGGGGTCGACGTGGTTATTCCAACACCTCCCTGGCCATCCTGGGCACCAGGTTCAGGGGCGCCTTCAAACAAACAGATTCCGACAAGCAACTCTCGGACGAGAACACTTTAGAAAAATCCTGGCAGTTGAGAAACGTCAATGTCTGCCAGTTGGGCGAGTTCAACCACCTGGAATTCGGTCTCGACGGAAAGCAGTTGGTCAATGACTATGACCTCTACCTCACAAGTAGCTACAACAGCCTTGGAATCATCATACCGCCGTTAGATCTGGAGCAAAAGGTAAGGTCTCTCAAGGTGGGAGTCTTCGCCTTATATAGCTGGCGCCCGTTGAAAAAGCTGACCACAACCGTCGGCCTGCGTTATGATTACTTTGAATACAACGATAATTCGCATATTTCACCGCGGTTCTCGTTCACTTACAGGCTAAGCGATGGCAACAACCTCAACGGCGCTACCGGAATATACTATCAAAACCTTCCCCTGGGTTTGCTGGCACAGCGGCAAAGCAACCGCAATCTCAATGACCCGGTGGCTTATCATTATGTACTGGGGGTCACTCGAAGGCTCGGACCCAGCGTCAAGTTAACTGTCGACGTGTACTATAAGGTGTACGACAATTTCCCGCTCGACAGCATCCAGCCACAACTGTTTATTGCCGACGCCTGGGTCTACCGGGGCTTCTATCAACACTCCGAATCACTCGACGGCACCGGCCGGGCGCGATCTTACGGCATCGAATTGACCCTGCAAAAAAAACTGGTGGAAGGATTCTATGGACTCCTCAGCACCGCGTGGTTCCGTTCGCGCTACGAGGGACTCGACAACGTCTGGCGGGACAGGGTGATCGACAATCGGGTTGTCTTCGGCGTCGAAGGCGGCTACAAGCCGAACAACCGTTGGGAGTACAGCATGCGTTGGATCTTCGCCGGCGGACCGCCGTACACGCCGCTCGACCTGGACATGTCGCGGGAAATCAATCGTTCGGTCCTTGACCACACGCGCGTCAACGCGGAGCGCCGCCCGGACTACCATTCGATGAACCTGCGCGTCGACCGTCGTTTTCACTTCCGTCGCACCAGTTTGATTCTGTTCTTCTCCGTGTGGAACGTCTACAACCGCAAGAACATCTACAGAACCTACTGGAATGCTGTCAACAGAGAGCAGGGGACGATCTACCAATGGAGTATTCTGCCGGTGATGGGTCTGGAGTTTGAGTTCTAACGATGAGCCCGCGTGACCGGATGATCGCTTTCGTCCATCGCCGGGCAACCGGCCCGGCTACCCGGCGCTGGGCCGTCTCAGTGGTGGGGATGCTCACGTTCCTTGCCATGTGTGTCGTAGTTATTTGGGGCTCGACCAAAGTGGATGCCTTGATCGGCATCAGAGTGACCGCTTTCTCCACGCTGCGGCAGATTCTCGGATGGCCCCTGTTGGTTCTTGGCTTCATACTTATGTACTGGACACTAATCTTCTTCTTCCGCGAACGAGGGACACCGTTCCCGCTCAATCCGCCGCGCAACCTGATTACAACCGGTCCTTATGCCGTCTCCCGCAATCCGATGCTGTTCGGGTGGTTCATTTCGTTTTTCGGCATCGGTCTTTTGCTTGGGTCGATAGCTCTTTTTCTAATAGCCACGCCTCTCCTTATAGCTATCTTCACCACCTTCATAACACGAATTGAAGAGCCGGAACTTCAGATGCGCTTCGGTGAGGAGTATATCGAGTATACGAAGCGGGTCCCGAGGTTCTTCCCGCCGATCCGGCCGGCCCGCGACAAACCACAGCCCACAGACTAACTGCAACACCAATCTGATGGGAACGCCATGAAAAGATGAAGTCTATATGCCTTACCCGAGCTTGAACTCAAAGCGCTCGCTGTCGTGCCAACCGCGTGCGTAGGCCGGCAAAAGGCGCAACAGAGAGTGGTCGGGGTCGTCATAGCCCTTGGGATAGTAAGAATCCCAACCCTCCTGCCAGAGCATCTTCTTGACCGATGGATCATTGATAATCTCGATAACCCCGCTCAGCATCATGCCGCGAAAATCACTCGGCACACAATAGTAGACTGTCGCCGCCGGGTTGGCCTTGATCTGAGTTATCTTGTTCGAGGACGTGTTAGTGGTCAAGTACATCAACAAGTCTTCGGCGCGCCCGCCAAAGAGGTCGGCCAGCAATGGGAACTGTACCCGATTCCATAAGTTCAGCATAGCGCGGGTGTGAGGGTAACCGCTCCGGTCGATGGTAGTCAAAAACGCCGCCTCGGACTCTTGCATCAGCTTGACGGCGGCTTGTTTGAACTCGTTGATATTCATGGTTCCTACCGATACGTTAGCGCGGCGCACGTACACATGCGCCGCGCGTCAAGAATCTGCGTCCAATGTCCAAGGCTATGAATCGCTCTACTCCCCCTTCTCCGCCTCCATCTTGGCGCACTCGTCGATGCTGCGCTGGGCGAAGGCGTGAAGTTTCTTGACCATTTCAAGTTGGTCGGAGGTCCATATAACAATCTCCCCCACTTTGCTGCGAATATGGTCCGGCTGCAAACCGGCCTTGTAAAACTCACCATGGGCACAGCAGTACCCGCACATGTACGGCATTTCGGTCGCCTGCGTCAGTTCGAAGCCGAGCTTCTCCATCTTTTTCTGGACGCGTTCGTACGGCTCCGTGTACTCCTTGTCAACCACCGTGATCGACATCATGCCGCTGGAAAGTTTGTGGTACTCGATTTGCATGTGTTCGGCCAGGCCTTCTTCGGCCGTGATCATTTTGCAGAACGCGCATTTCTCCATGTCAAACCAGGGCACGTCGTCGCCGGCGGTGGCCACCGAGCACAGCAGGGCCGTCAACCCGACGAGCAGGACAACAAATCTGTTCATGATTCCTCCTTTGTGTTTGGTTGGAATCTACGGTTCTCGTTCGTTCCTGGCAAACGGTTTTTTGAGCCGATTGATTCCCATGGTCACTATTGGCCTTTACATCTCACTCATGTCCGGTCATATTGGGAATACCGTAATACTCGGGCAAGCAGGAACGGTTGATGAGTGACGACAAGCTGATCCGGGAAATGAACGCCTACTACGACCGGCGGGCGCCGTGGCATGATGAGTACCTTAGCTATGAGTCGAACGAGAAAATGGTGGCGCTACTCGGACCTATCATCCGACGCGTGGAAGAGTACATGGTGGATCGAGATGTTCTCGAGGTCGCCTGCGGCACCGGCAACTGGACGCAGGTGCTGGCCAAGCGAGCACGGACGGTAGTCGCGACCGATGTCAATTCGTCCGTGATCGAGATCGCTCGCCGCAAAGAGTACCAGGGAATTCAGCCGATCTTCATCGTGGCGGATGCCTACCGACTCGATGAGATCGAAGGTTCGTTCGATCTGGCCTTTATGACCGACTGGTGGACACACGTCCCCAGGCGCATGCTACCGTCGTTTTTGGAAGGTCTGCACCGCCGACTTCGCAAGCATGCACGTGTCGTAGCCATCGACATGATGCCGCGTGATATCCACCGGGGTAACGATGTCGTGTACGACGCGGATGGCAATCGGATAAGTCGGCGCACCCTGCCCGACGGCAGTCAATTTGAGGTCGTGAAGAATTTCCCCACCGAACGGGAGTTGACCAAAGTCATCGATCCATACGCCGACCAAATCCATTACTGGCAGGATCAGGCTCTCTTGCGCTGGGTGCTGATCTACCGGCTGCGCGCTTGAACCCGTGAACTCCGACGCGACTGACCGCGACCTCGCTTCACCGACACGACAACGGCTCAGGGCCGGCGGCGAAAACGAACTCAATCAAGTAGATCAAATCAGAGATGTCGATCAGTCCGCCCGAACAGTCCATGTCGGCGGCGGGAAGATACGGCGGCGCCGGGCCGCCGGAGAAGGCGAAATCGATCAAGTAGATGATGTCGGAGATGTCGATGCCGCCGTCACCGTTGACGTCGCCCGAGATGTGACCCATCAGCAGGAACTTGCCGCCGCTACTGAAGGACGAGCCGTCAGTGTACTGGCCAGTCACAGTAAACTCCGCCACCACCGTGTCCCACACCACGCCGTAGGCCGAGACAAACTCAGCCACCGGGAAACTCACCACCAATACTTCCCCGCTGAAATCGGGATGAAACGGCAGTACGGCAATGTCGGTCGCCGCAATCGAGCCGTTAATTAACAGTGAAGGGGTATGGATATCGTCACCGCCGAATGGCGGAGGTAGGTTCCCAAGGTAAAGTCGGCCGCTGACCGTGTCGATGGCGTGGGCGTAGAACAGAGGCATTGGGTCGGGCGCCAGGGCGCAGATCGGCGCGGATATAGGTCCATAACTGGTGTCGATAATTCTGATTGCGTACAGATCGGTAGTGTCCGGGGGATACTCGTAGGCATACTTGTATGTTCCGGCGACCGCCAGGCTCGCGTCCAGTCGAATGCGATCAGCCGTTAGCGATTGACCTATGGTGGGGTAACCATCCGGTTGGTATGTTTGTTCCCATATCAGAGCGCCGGATTGGTCGAGCTTCATTAACAGTCCGGCGATGTAGATATACTCACCATCGGTGCCGTACCCAAGCATGCTGCCATCTTCGAGGGCGACAATCTCCCGCAAACTGGCGCAGCAGAATGCGTCGTAGGCATAGGCCCAGAGCGAATCACCGAGCGGATCAACCCGAATGACCAGAGCTTCGTTGAATGGTAATTCAGAATAGCCGTAGTAGATCACCCCGCAGGCTACAATGTCGCCGTTAGGGCAGACATCGAGTCCATATAGCAGAGCGTCACCGCACTCATACTGTCGCTGCCACATGATTCGGCCGTTATCATCCAACCGCGCCAACCAGGGACGGTATTCCCCGCTCGCACCGCACGCGACATAGCCGCCACCGACCAATCCATGGATGTCGGTCAACTCCTCTCGCCGCACCGGCTCCCCCAACATGGTGCGCCAGCGCTCGTTACCGTCGGCATCAAAACCGATAACATAAGCGTCAACCTCGGCCGACATGTAGGCGTTGCGACCACAGACTGCGAAGCTGCCGTCCTCCTGAAGAGCAATCCCTCGGGGTGGCTGGTCACCGTCGTTACCGTGCCGACGCGCCCAGAGGCTGTCGCCGGCGGCGTTAAGGCGAAGCAATATAATATCTCCATAGTCCTCCGAGTGCCAGGTGGAAGCCAGGATCAAAAAGCCGCCGTCAGCACACACTGCCAGATCGTACCCTCGATTGCCATAGCGCGCCGTCCAGAGTGTGTCGCCCTGTGGGTCGATCCGGGCGAGGTACATCATCCAATCCCCGGCTGCGGTCGTCTGCGTGTAGCCCAGCAGCACATAGCCGCCGTCCGGCACGTCCCTGACGACGTGACAGGCATCCTCGTAAGACCCACCGTAGTTTCCGCTCCAGTCAATATTCTGGGCGAACGTAACCGCACCGCCGAGCAGCCAGGCTGCAAACAGAAAACTTATGAAGTGTCTCACTGACCTCTCCTCTCTGTCGACATATAGAGCCTCGACAACTCGTTCAGCCGACGAGCATTGTGGTATGACCTCTATAATCATAAGCAAAAAACCGGTTTTGTCAACAGTACTTTTGCTAACAACCCACCGTGAATGATGGGCCATCCGTCGGATCCAACCTAACGACTCCGGCCGTGGTTCATACGCACACCATTGGCGCGGGCCTACCGGCTAATATGGTCTGCTCGGGAACAAAATCTGCACAATCCGCTTTAATTCCGTAGAGAATGACGTATATTCCGCCCGTATGGAAACCGGGTCCGCCGACCCTTTCCTGCGTAGCGATGAAGAACAGTACAAGCGAGGATGAGACCGTTATGCTTACCAAAGATGCCGTAACAAAAATCCTGGATACGATAAACGATCCGGAACTGAACAAGCCGTTGACCGATCTGGGGATGATCAAGTCGATTGATATCAAAGGTAGCGATGTGACCATTGGTATCTCGTTGACTGTTCCCGGCTGCCCGATGAAAGAGAAGATTTCAGGCGATGTGGTGGCCGGGGTAGGGGCGCTTCCCGACGCCGACTCGGTAAAGGTTGAGTTCGCTGTTATGAATGACGAGCAACGTCATGCCCTGCGCGAGAAACTCGGTTTCGGTAGCCCTCGACCGGCCCAGGCGACACCGCCGGTTACCTACGCCAAACGATTCATCGCCGTATCGTCCGGTAAAGGCGGGGTCGGCAAATCTACCGTTACCACCAATCTGGCCGTAGCTATGGCCAAAATAGGACGTAAGGTGGGCATTCTGGATGCCGATGTTTACGGCTTTTCGATCCCTCGCATGCTCGGTGTCAGTGGTCAACCGACTATGATCGACGACAATATCGTGCCACTACGCAAAGGGGATAATATACAAGTCATCTCTATTGGGTTCTTCATCAAGGAGGATGAACCGGTAGTCTGGCGTGGCCCGCTTCTTCACAAAGCGATCAATCAGTTTATCCACGATGTCATGTGGGACGATCTCGATTATCTCTTTCTGGATTTGCCCCCCGGTACCGGAGACGTCTCACTTACCATCGCCCAAGCGATACCGGCGGCCGAGATGCTGGTGGTCACCACCCCGCAGACAACCGCGACCAACGTGGCCGGGCGAGTAGCTAAAATGGCCGAGAAGACTAACTTGAAGGTGCTCGGTGTTATTGAGAACATGTCTTATTTTGAAGCCAACGGCGTTCGTGAATACATTTTTGGCAAGGATGGCGGCAAGACGCTGGCCGACAAACTCGGCGTCTCCTTCTTTGGTGAGATCCCTCTGATGACCTCAATGCGTGAAGGCGCCGATCGCGGCCGGCCCGTGGCCACCGATGGTACGCCCGAACAGGTGGAACTGTTCGAAAAGTTCGCGCGCGCTATCGACAGTACGAAGGTGCGATAACCTCGTGCTGCAAAGACCGTTTGACGGTCCGACATTATCAATCGGTAAACGTGTCTGCCAAGCGCCTCTTTTTTCGCATCGACCGGTAGTTTTGTAAGACGCTCGCAAACAGCCACTTCAAGAATCCTCCAATTTATCGACAGCCTCCGCTTGACGAAGGCTGTCGCTCTCCGTAAATATACGCATGAGCATTGGAAAATCACCAATTGTCGATAATGTGTGGATAGGTTCCCGTCTTTGCGGGTGGCCCGTTGTGCCTCATACACTTAGCGAACACTTGTGGAGTCGGAAATGTGGATAGGAATGTTGAAATCGTGGCGTGCAATGTGGAAGCAGCCGACTAATCAGAACAGCCGGAAACGATTAGTAGCAGCATTCGATGTGGATAATGAGGGGAGATTATAACTATATGCAAACAGAGATAGCTAACTCAAGACAATGGCGAAACTGCCTGCAATACATGTTTCAGCGTGTGACAGAGCAATCATACAATACCTGGTTGAAACCTACTGTAGGCTCACCGGCCGATGACGATGAATTCGTACTCGGTGTTCCCAACCAGTTTGTGGCTGATTGGATCAACAGCCATTTCAGCGAATTGATCAACGAGGCGTTTCTCGAAGTTCTGGGGAAACAGTACGTGGTCCACTACCAGATCCATGAACAGCCGGAAGCTGAACCTCAGGTCACCATCAATTTCGACCAACAGAATGCAATGGCGAGGTCAGAGCGCAATAATTCGGATGCGGCGTCACCACATTTGTCGAATCGCTATCGTTTCAAGTCTCTGGTGGTGGGTGACTTTAACGAGATGGCCTGCGCCGCCTCGATGGCCGTAGCGGACGCGCCCGGCACCACGCGCTACAACCCGCTCTTCATATATGGCGGTACCGGGTTGGGCAAAACACACATCGTGCAGTCCATCGGTCATCGCATCCAGGAGCAGTTTCCTGATAAACGGGTGGTCTATGCTACTTCGGAGAAGTTTACATCGGATTTTATCGCATCGATCTCCGAGGGCTCTGTCTCTCGGTTTACCCGCATGTATCGTGAGGTTGATGCCCTACTGATTGACGACATCCAGTTCTTGACCGGCAAGGAATCGACTCAGGAACAGTTTTTTCATACTTTCAATTCCCTGTACCATTACGGCAAACAAATCGTATTGACCTCGGATCGACCACCCAGGGAGATCAAGGAGCTTGAAGAGCGGTTGTTGTCGCGCTTCTCCTGGGGTCTGGTATGCGATCTTCAGGCGCCGGACCTTGAGAACCGTATGGCTATTATCTACAAGAAACTCGAGTCTGAGGGGACAACGCTACCCGATGATGTTGTTCGCTTAATGGCTGATCGAGTGACCAGCAACATCCGCGAACTTGAGGGAACCTTGATCAGATTACTCGCCTACGCCTCACTCAAACAGTCCACCGTCGATATCAACCTCGCCCGCAGGCTGCTGTCTGATTCCTTTGCCCATCAAAAGAAACAGGTCACAATTGTAGCTATTCAAAAAACCACCGCTGAGCACTTCGATGTAGAACCGGCCATGATGAAAGCAAAGAAGAAGACGTCGCACATTGCTCTGGCAAGACAGGTGGCTATGTATCTTTCACGTTCCCTTACTAATAGTTCACTTAAAGTGATCGGTGGGGAATTCGGTGGGCGTGACCATTCCACGGTTATTCATGCTTGTGATTTGATTTCAAGAAAGATGGCTGTTGAGCCGAGTTTTCGAGAACGCATCGATCAAATATCAGCTTCATTGCTGTATTGATAGATAGTGGAAAGTAGTATGGACAGATTGTGGATTATAAATAAGCTTAGTCCAGAAGTGGAAAAGCTGTTGTCTTGTGGAAAAAATGACCGTAGCTTGTGGGTAAATCAGTACTGGTGGAAGTTGCTGTCTTTGAGTGAGAATACAGACTTTGAGGTTACTAATTAATAGGTGTTAACATTTTCACACACCTTATTATTACTATATATTTGAAATATACCATACTAATATATAGATAGTGTTGAGGATAACTTGACGGAGAAACATAAAATGAAGTTTTCGTTACCCAAATCGCGGCTGACTAATTACCTGCAGCATATCCTGCAGGTGGTGCCGAGTAAGTCAACCCTCCCGATTCTAACCAACCTCTTGATCGAGGCGTTGGAGAACAAACTGAAGATCTCCGCCACAGACCTCGATGTTTCAATCACGGCATCGCTTGAGGCTAAGGTTAGTCGAAAAGGGTCGACATCCCTACCGGCCAAAATCCTGTTTGATATAATCAAAGAAGTACCCGAGTCAGAGATTGTGTTTGAGACCGTGGGATCGCGCATGGAAATCAGGATACCGAATGGTGCCTACAAAATCGCAACAGTAGCGGCAGATGACTTCCCGAAACTTCCGGCGGTCAACACCAAGAAGCAGATCAAGATCAACGGCGGTGATCTGGTTCGGATGATTCGCAAAACTTCATTTGCTTGTTCTGATGATGAAACCCGGCCGGCTCTCAATGGTGTTCTTTGGCAAACAAAGGGAGAGCGGATGCAGATGGTGGCGACCGACGGACACCGCTTGGCCCGTATGGCGATTAAGAATGACCAATTGCAGGGCCTTAATGAGGATGTAATCATTCCGCCTAAAGTGCTTAACCTGATTCCGCGGTTCTTCAGCGGTGAAGACCAGGAAGTGGGGATTGTCTTTGGTGAAAACAACATAATCTTCAATCTTGGTGATATAATTCTAACGTCGCGACTTATCGAGGGTCCTTACCCGAACTTTGAGCAGGTTATCCCTGCTGCTAACGATAAGAAGCTGATCGTCTCAAAAGAAGATTTGGCTGGAGCAGTACGTCGGGTGTCGATTCTTTCAAACGTATTGACACACCAGGTGAAGTTTTCAGCCAAATCAGGTCGGCTTACACTCTCAACCACTAACGCCGATGTAGGTGGTGAGGGAGTTGAGGAATTGCAGTGTGACTACACCGGTGAGGACATAGAGATGGGCTATAACGCCAACTACGTCAACGAAATCCTTGGTAGGATGGATGGCGACGAGGTTATCTTTGAGCTTTCTACGCCGGTAGCGGCAGGTGTAATCTATGCACCTTCAACACCGCGCAACGATTATCTCTGTCTGGTTATGCCGCTACGTCTGGCCGAGTAAGGCAGTTGGGAGACTGTCAACTGTAGCCGGCAAGGATGGTCGGCGGTGCCGGCTATGCATATTAAGTCTCTTTCCGTTAATGGCTTTCGAAACCTCTCTTTGCTCAATGTCGAGTTTGCCGCGGGAGTGAATATTTTAGTTGGTGATAATGGATCAGGGAAAACCAATCTACTCGAAGCTATCCACGTTCTTTGTCTCGGTCGTTCCCAACGGGGCGCTGGCGACCAGGTCTTACTAAATAGCCACAGCGATGTCTACCGATTGGAGGGGCGGCTTACCAGCGATAATGGGACGTTTGACATTGCCGCCGGCTATCAACGTGATGGTCGCAAGAAACTGACCATTGACGGTTTGTCGGCTCGGCTGTCGGAACTGTACGATCGTATCAGTATCGCTTCGTCCGGACCGGAGGATACCGCCATCCTCTCCGGGTCACCATCGCAACGGCGTACTTTTCTGGATATTTACATCAGCCAGTTGACAAGGACCTATCTAAGCAATCTCAGTGATTATCAACGCGCCCTGACGCAGAAGAACGCCGCCTTGAAAGCCGAACGGGACGCCACCCTTTTTGACTCGATCCTGGTCGACCTGGGTAGTCGTATCATAAGGGAGCGGTGTTTCTTCCTGAGCCGGTTAGGTTTGGTGGCAGGCCGGTATTATGAGAAGTTGTCCGGTGGTGAAGAGTTGACCATACAATACCGACCATCGGTGAGTTTCGATCAAAACCAGCACGATCTCAAGGACATCGCCGCAAATATGGAGACCCGTCTGAGGGAGATGCAGCACCGGGAGAGGGTGGTGAAAACCGCTGTCGTGGGGCCACATCGCGATGATATCTACTTTGCCATTGGAGGCCTCCCGGCGCGAAGTCACGGCTCTCAGGGCCAATGGCGTTCGGTTGCTATAGCCTTAAAGCTCGCCGTATACCGACTCTTAAAGGAACATCGTGAGCAGACCCCTATATTACTCCTGGATGAAGTCTTCGCAGAGCTTGACCAGAGGCGGGCTACAGCCCTTATTGAAGCTCTTAGGGATTTTGGCCAACTTTTTCTTACCACTGCCCTGACACCTCCGGAGTTGTTGAAGCAGCAGGGACGAATCTTCACGGTCGTTGACGGAACAATAGCGGTGGACAACTGAAATGCCTGAGCTACTACTGAAAAACGTCAGCAAGAATTTCGGCACCACCAGAGTGCTTGAGGATATTTCGCTAACCTTGACCGATGGTGAGTTGTTGGTGCTGCTGGGGCCGTCCGGGTGCGGTAAGACGACCATACTCCGCTTAATCGCCGGTTTGGAGACAGTGGATCGGGGACAGATATTCCTGGGTGAAACGCGCATTGACCAAATGCGCCCCAGAGATCGACGGGTTGCTATGGTCTTTCAGAACTACGCCCTGTATCCGCACCTCACGGTAGAGAAGAACCTGGCCTTTCCACTCAAAGTGGCCGGAGTGGCCAGGGATGAAATTCGCCGACGGGTCCGCCAGACGGCGCAGATGCTCGGGCTGGGGGATCGTATGCAGGAAAGACCAAGCGCCCTCTCCGGCGGTCAGCGCCAACGTGTGGCCCTGGGTCGCGCTATCATCCGAGAGCCAAACCTCTTTCTTCTCGATGAACCACTGTCTAATCTCGATGCTGACCTGCGGGCCAGGATGCGTCGGGAGATTGTCAGGCTGCAAAAGGAACTGAACGTAACGACCGTCTATGTCACTCACGATCAGACCGAAGCTCTAACCATGGCTGACCGAATAGCTATCCTGCACGAGGGTCGCCTGTTGCAGGTGGGAACGCCGGAGCAACTGTACCGAGATCCCGATTGTCTGATGGTTGCCGAGTTCATCGGCCAACCGCGATTGAATGTGATCGGTTGTGAGAACATTAGAACAGCCTGTGATCTCTTCGCTTGCGAGCACTCCATTAGCGCGCAGCTTCCGGATTCTGGTCCGGTAAAAGTAGGGATCAGACCGGAAGCGATCTATCTTAATGAACCGGAAGGTTTCCGGGGAGAGGTGATCGGCTGTGAGTACCTTGGCAACCACTACGTCATATCGCTGAGCTGGCGAGATCACCACCTGACGGTTTCCAGCTCCAACGTCCAACTGCCGATCGGCCAAACCGTAGGTTTCTCGATTGCACCGGAGAAAATTCTGTTCTTTTCGGTGTCAAGTGGTAAACGTATCAGGCTATAATAATCCCGTTTCAGCCAATCTCACGGGGGCTATCGATCACGCTATAATCAAAGTTCGGATTCCCAGACTCAACGTATCTCTTGCCGTGAGCCGAACGGTCAGAGATATCACCAATGGCGAGCGCTCCCCATTGTGTTGCCGTCCCCACTCTTAAGTAGTTGTGGTGTAGATTGTTAAGTGGGTGCTGGCAGGCTTGTGGGCTCATTGCCAGGTTGTGGCGGCAACTGTGAATAGCTCGGTTTTTGCTGTAAGCTCCGTTCTTCTTTCGCCTCAGACTGACTCCTTGATTCCTTTCAGAAGATTAAATCGCCGCTTGATGGGTATGCTCGCTCGGCAATTTTTTCCCAAGGGGCCCAAAAAACCCCTTGACTATAAGGCAAAACGACTGTAAATTAGTAAAGAATATCAGGATACGAGTCTGCAATGCTGCCCGGCGCTCGGTAAACGACGCAGGGATGTTCATCGGACGTGCACCGTCGCCATGCGGCCAAACCTGAGGAATAGTATATCGAGATATTCACGTAAAGTACCAACCAACTTAATCCAACAGTGAGGAGTGATATATGAGGTAATCCCATCCCGGTCGTTGCTTGCTGACATCGAGCGGGAACTGTTCTGAAGAGTAACAGAATCACTTATCAGCAGATACTACGTTACGAGTAACTAGCACTAATCACAGACTTACTGCACGCTTGCAGAGAGGTTATTACATGCTAAAACTTTCAACAATGTTCAAGGTTCTGGCTGTGTCCGCCTTGGTGATGGGTTTCGGCTTGATGGTCATCGGAAGCGATGGCCCGACGCCGATCCAGCCCCTCCCTGAAGGTGACGGCGCAGACTTCGATCTGAAAGAACAACTGACTCCCACACACGAGGAGCCAGTTACGAACATCACCTTGACGCGCCCTGATACCAAGGGTGACTACACGGGTCCGGACTATATCAACCCGGCGGACAAGCAGGGTGGTGATGACATCGGCACCGCTTTTGACATTAGCGGGGCTCTACCGATCACCACGACCGGTACAACGGCAGGGTATATCAACGATTACGACGAGGTGTGCGACTATTCCGGATCAACTTCGCCCGATGTGGTCTACAAGTATACGCCTACGGCCAATATCATGGTACATATCCACCTGTGTAACTCCGCCTACGACACTAAGTTGTATGTCTACGAAAACGATGAGTTCACCCTCGTCGATTGCAACGACGACTACTGCCCAGGTTATATGTCGGAGTTGTTCGATGTCCCTATGAACCTCGGTAACGATTACTACATCGTTGTCGACGGTTATGGTAACAACAGCGGCGCATACGAGTTGTACATGGAAGAGGTCGCGATTCCGGTCGGTCGTTGCTGCTACGGCGAGCCCGTGGAGTGTATCGACAACACTGAGGCCGAGTGTGCCGGACTGGGTGGCACCTGGAATGGTTCCCTGGATTGCACCGCCCCGTGCGAGGCCGTACCAGACAATGATGAGTGTGTGGATGCCACTCCGATCAACACGTTCCCTGCAGAATTCGATGGTAACACCGCTGGTGCGACTGTTGATTGCCCGGGCGTGCTGGATTGGAATGCCATCTGGTATGCGCTTGAGTTGCCATACGGCTCCAACAACGTTAACGTCGACTATTGCCATTCGCCGGACGATGTTAATTGTGTCGCTGCCGTAATGTATGCCTCCTGTGAGGACGACTGCGCGGACTATATCCTCTACTCCTCCGGCGCATTCGTCGATTGTGGCGATGGCTATACCACCGCGAACCTGAACTTTAACGGCCTTGTCGGCCCGGCCACATACTACCTGCCGGTCTTTACTGGTGATCCTGACTGTATTTCGATCGAAGCTGACTTCCATCTCACTATCAGCGTCGAAGAAGTCGTCGTTACGGCCGGTGACAACTGCGGCGATCCGCTTGTTGTCAAACTGCCGGATGACATGATTGATGGCCCGAATAATGACGAGTACATCAATGTCAACACCACCTGTAATCGCGTCGATGATTACAATGCGACCTGTCTTGGTTACTATGACGGTGGCGAAGACATTATTTACATGCTCGACGTTGTTGCAGGAGACTATGACTTCACGCTGACGTCTAACTCCTCCTATGTGGGTATGTCGATCGACGACGCGTGTCCGGGCGACCCCACCACCTGCCTTTATAAGGCCACTTCTTCCGGTAGCGGCGTTGTAATTAGTGCCAGCTTGGCTACCGGGTATTTCTACCTGATGATTGACACCTGGCCGTCACCTGTCTGTATTCCTGAGTTCACGCTGACCATCAGCCCGGGCGCTGGTCCACAGCAAGGCGATTCCTGGGAACTCTGTAATGAGTTAGGTGGCGAGGTCGTTGACGAGCCATTCAGCACCGTTGGGATGACTTTCGATGGTCCTGGTGGGTGTATGACCGGCCCTAACATCTGGTACTGCTACACCCCGACCGAATCCGGAGGGGCTACGGTCAGCCTCTGCGGCTCCCTCTACGACACGAAGCTGGCCGTCTACGATGGTTCCGATCCCAGCACGATTATGGGCTGCAACGACGACGCTCCTTGCGCCAAGGACCGCAGCCTGCAATCCGAGTTGGCTGGCCTGCCATTTGTGGCCGGCAACACTTATCTTATCGAAGTGGGTGGTTACAGCAGCGCCTCCGGCACCGGTATCCTCAACATCTTTTTCTGCCCACCCCCCGACAACGATAACTGCCAGGACGTGACGCCGGTTACGCTTGTCCACGGCACCCCCGTGACTTTCACCGGTGACAACACCTGCGCCACCAACCAGTGCGCTTCCTTCCCCGGCGGCCACACCTGGCATGCCATCACGTTGTCGACGACGATGGATGTCACTCTTGACTACTGCACCAACTCGCCGGCCTGGGGCAACGCCTGGTTGAACCTGGGTATTGGTTGCCCGTGTACCGGCTTCACGGTTGCGGCGGCGTTTGACTTCACCACCTGCGGTGACGGTAACGTGACCATGACCTGGGCTGGCCTCGAGGCCGGTACTTACTACTACCCGGTGATGTTGGATCCCGGCAATAATTCCGTTGGTCCGTATACAATACACGTGGTTGGTTCCACTCCTTCACTGTTGACGGTTGATCCGGAATCGATTGATTTCGGCATCCAGTCGGCCGGTTCCATGGGCAGCCTCCCGCTGACCCTCGGCGCCGACGGTCCTGCCGACATCGCCTTCTCTATCAGCTACGTCTACGGTGACAAGGGTTTTGGTCCAGGTCCCTGGGACAATCTGTCGCCTACCGCTGTGGAGAAACCGGATTACAGCGGCCCCGTGAACGAACCTGATGAGAACGTGTACCGTCAGGGCGGCGACGTTATCGCCGAGGCGACTGTGATCGGCGCTCTACCGTACAACGACGATGGCACGACCGTCGGTTACATCGATGACTACGATGAGGCTTGCCCGTTCACCGGCTCGACCTCACCTGATGTCGTTTACTCATTTGCTCCGAGTGCTGACATCGTTGTCGATATCAGCCTGTGCGATTCCTACTACGACACCAAGCTGTATCTCTATGAGAACACTGTCACACCGGGCGCCCCGTTCGCCTGTAACGACGATGAGTGTCCGGGTTTTATGTCAGCGCTGTATGAACTGCAGCTCTACGGCGGCAACACCTACTACATCGTCATTGACGGTTACGGTGGTGCCTCCGGCGACTATGTCATCGACATGAACGAGTATGAGGAGCCCGAGCCGTTCGAGTGCCCGGAAGGCGCGACAGTCGATCCGGAGCCGTGCGCCGGCGACAATTACGACGACGAGGTCAATGGTGGCTGTAACTCCACCGTGCCGGTCTTCGGCAATATCTCCTGCGGCGAGACCGTTTGCGGCACCAGTTCCACGTTCCTGTTTCAGGGAAGCAATTATCGTGACACCGACTGGTATGAGTTAGATCTGGCCTCAGGCGGAACCCTGACCTACACCGGTATGGCCGAGTTCCCGTTCCTGATGTTCATCATCGATCCCGGTTCAGGGGACTGTTCCGATCTCGCGATCCTGTCGAGCATCACCGGTAATCCGGGTGAGACCAAGACCCTGGTCGCTCCTGATCTGCCGGGTGGTGTCTACTGGTTGTGGATGGGACCGTCTGTTTTCGACGGCTATCCTTGCGGAGCCGACAACGGTTTCTGGATCACCGCCGACTGCCCGCCGCAACTCGATTGGCTGAGTGCGGATCCGGAAGTCGACATCGTTCCGGCCGGCGGCACGCTGCCGATTACCGTTAGCTGGGATGCGACTGGTCTCGAAACCGGCACCTACAATGCCGCCCTGAAGATCACTCACGACGGACGCACCGAGACGATGGTTCCTTGCACGATTGAAATCGGCGAGGTGTCATCTTCGGTGCTGACGGTTGATCCGCCAGAGATTGACTTCGGCATCCAGGCGGCCGGTTCCATGGGCGGCCTCCCGCTGACCCTCGGCGCCGACGGTGATGACGACATCAGCTTCTCTATCAGCTACGCCTACCCTGACAAGAGTGTCGCTCCAGGTACTTACGACAATCTGTCGACTACCGGTGTGGAGAAACCGGACTACAGCGGCCCGGTGAACGAACCTGATGAGAATGTGTACCGTCAGGGCGGTGATCTCATCAGCAGTGCGACAGCTATAGCGACCGACTCGTACAGTAATACCGGCACGACCGTCGGTTATAACGACGACTACGACGAAGTCTGTCCGTACACCGGCTCCACCTCCCCTGATGTCGTTTACTCCTACGTCTGTACTGCAGACAACAAGCAGATCGACGTGGATATGTTGGGTTCGCTTTACGATACCAAGATCTACATCTACGAGAATTCTTGGACGCCTGGTAGCCCGCACGCCTGTAACGACGACTTCTACAGCGACTATGTATCTGCTCTTTGGGATATCGATATCACCAACGGCAACACCTACTACATCGTGGTTGATGGTTATGGTGGCGGCTCTGGTGACTATGCGATCGCAGTAGAGGTTCACGACGCCGCTGGGCCATGTATCGTCACGTGCCCGGAGGGCGCCACAGTCGAGCCGGAGCCGTGCGCCGGCGACGAGTACGACGACACTGTCAATGGTGGCTGTAACTCCGCCGTGCCGGTCTTCGGCAGTATCTCCTGCGGCGAGACCATTTGCGGCACCAGTTCCACGTTCCTGTTTGGGGGAAGCAATTATCGTGACACCGACTGGTTTAAGTTGGAGTTGGCCGAGATGGGGACCCTGACTTACACTGGTTGCGCCGAGTTCGCGTTCCTGATGTTCCTCATCGATGCCGGTTCAGAGGACTGTGTCGACTACGCGATCCTGTCGAGCATCACCGGTAATCCGTGTGATACCATGACCCTGGTCGGTGTTGATCTGCCGGCTGGTGTCTACTGGTTGTGGATGGGACCGTCTGTTTTCGACGGCTATCCTTGCGGAGGCGACAACGATTTCTGGATCAACGCCGACTGCCCGGTGCCGCTCGATTGGCTGAGCGCTTCTCCCGAAGCCGGGACTGTTCCGGCCGGCGGCACGCTGCCGATTACCGTTAACTGGGATGCGACTAATCTCGAGTTCGGCTTCGTCTACAATGCCGCCCTGATGATCGCTCACAACGGACGCACCGAGACGGTGGTTCCTTGCACGATTGAAATCGGCGACGCGGTACCGTCCGATACGTTGGTGCTGGTACCTGACACTGTCAGCCAGATGATGGAGAACGACATTGATGGCGTGGATCCGAACGGATATATCTACATCGGTGACGATCTCGGCTGGGTCAACCCTAATCTTAGTTCGTTCACGGTCAATGGTTCCCTGGCGGCTACAGGCGAGACTATTGGCGAATATCCGGGTCTGACGGCCCCGATCATCAAGCTGACCTTCGATCTCAGCGATTTCGCTGTGATGTACAATACCGGCCTGATATGGGGTTGCGAAACCCGCAGTTACACGGTTGAGGGTACCGACGATGGTGGCGCCATCTCAGCCGGTGACGACTTCACCTACTGCGGTCACACCGCGGGTGATCTCAACCGTGACGGCCAGATTGACATTTCCGACCTGATCATGTTGGTCGACTTTATGTTCGCCGACGGACCGCCTCCGGAGGTTCTCCTGACTGCCGATATCGACGGTAATGGTACGATTGATATCTCCGACTTGGTGGCTTTCGTTGACTATATGTTCAACGATGGCGCGCCCCCGGTGCAACAGTAAGCACCTTTCTTTCCGATAACTATGCCCGCCGGCTTCGCGCCGGCGGGTTTTTTTCTGGGATAGTCGGGTCTTGGCGTCCCGCCATCGGCGGGACGGCGTGATCCGACGATCTGCAGCAACCGGCTCTTTCAACATATAACCTGTGTCGGTCCATATACTCCGACTAAAATGCGCATGCTCTGGTTATATGATACCGGACATAAAGGGGTCAAACGCCTGCCCGCATTCGTATTATCCTGTGACACAAGCGGTTAGTGGGCCACGGCAATCCACCAATGAGACAACTATGTGATTTATTTCACTTTTTTTCGGCTGAAGCATTGACAGAATCATTGACTTGAGTTAGATTTACGCAAAAGTCAGAAGAATCAGTAAGACATAATCATGACGGTAAAGAACTTCTACACCACCTCGGAAGCGGCCGAGCTTTTGGCCGTATCGCCAGACACCGTCCTCAGGTGGGTGAAGGCAGGGAAAGTGCGCTCGCATCGAACACCGGGTGGGCATTGTCGAATCCCCCGGGAGTCGCTGGCGTCTCTCTTGCCGAGGGCGGATGGCAGTCCGCAAGTGAAAGCCGGATCGGAACAGCAGGCGGTCTATCAGTACTGTTGGAACTTTGGAGTTGATGGGGACACCATAAGTGAGGGTTGCAGAAACTGTGTATCCTATCGCAGTCGAGCCCGTCGCTGCTATCAGTTGCGACAAGTCCCCGAACAGTTTGAGCGTCTTAATCTACACTGTCCGATGGCGTGCACCGAATGCGAGTACTACCGATTGATGAAGGAGCGTGGGACCGGCGTGTTGGTTGTCAGTCGAAATCGCCGTCTGACAGAGGGGTTGAAGCACGGTTTGGAAACACCTGAGTTGGCCCTGATGTTCGCTGGCAGCGCGTATGATTGCGCCGCGGCGATCGACAAGTTTCGGCCTGACTACGTAGTTGTCGACTGCTCGTTTGGAACTTCGCATACTCGCGAGATTTGCCAACACCTGATCAACGACGACCGTATTCCATTTACGCGGATTATCCTGACTTCGAAAACATCCCGTGTAATCGATTGCCGTGACGGTGAGATATTCGGGTGGATCAGCAAGCCGTTTTCAACGCAATTGTTGAAGGACATGATTGACGGGGCGGCCAAGGTTTAGCCCCTTGCTTATCGGGCGTCCATAATTGCGCGCCAAAGTTGAACATGAGAAAGAACTTAGACTGACAACAGATGAGGAGATCGATATATGACCGATAGTATGCGCGTCGGAAAGAGCACTCTGCGCCTGGTCAAGGGCGATATTACCGACCTGGACATAGACTCTTTCGTGTATTACGCCACCGAGGATCTGGCCCTGGGTTCCGGTTACGGAACCGCCATAAGCATGCGCGGCGGACCGAGCGTCCAGGAAGAACTCAAACAGCACGGCTCAATAGGTATCACCGAAGTGGTGGTGACGGCGGCCGGCGACATGAAAGCCAATCACATTGTCCACGCCGTGGGACCGAAGTTTCAGGAGGAGGGTTTGGAGGATAAGCTGCGCAAGACTATCGTCAATGCGCTTCGGGCGGCCGAGGAAAAAGGTGTCACAGCCATTGCCTTCCCGCCGATGGGGGCCGGCTTTTACGGTGTGCCGCTGCCGACCTCGGCCGAGATAACGCTCGGCACCATCAAGGAATACCTTGGTGGCGAGACCAAACTCACCGATGTCGCTGTGGTTTTGATGGACAACCGCGAATATCAGCCGTTCGAGAAGAAACTGGCGGCTCTGGCCGGGAAATAAAGGAAAGAATTATGAGCGACACACTTCACTTCGCCGAACATACTCTGCAGGAAGTAGCCTTGATTTTCATGACGCTGGTCTATTTTGCGCGGCTGTACTGGCTGACCCGGTTTACGGCGGGAAAAGAGCGGCAAGCTCCGACGGGTACTGGTTCCGTCAAACCCCGCCTGAGCATTCTCTACTCATGGGCCAACATCGCCCTGCCGTGGGGTATGGAGAGCACCCGCACCAAACCGTTTCTCTATGTTCAGTTTGTGATCTTTCACCTGGGCGTGGTGGCGGCGATTGGGCTCTCCTTCGTAATTCCCTACTGGCCGGGGTTGCTTGAGTCATCGGTAATGGTGTTGCTGTTACAGGGAATGATCGGGGCGGCCTGTCTGGTTGGCGTGATGCGCATCATCCGTCGTATCGGCAGCAAGTATATACGTGCCATCAGCACACCCGATGATCATTTCGCGGTGTGGCTGTTGACGGTTTGGTTTGCCTTTGCCTTTATCGCGGTGCCGAACAACGTCTCGCAGGGTGAGAGCATCTTGCTGACCTATTTCATCATGACGGCGTTTTTTCTAATGTACGTGCCGTTCAGTAAGATTTCCCACTACCTGTATTATCCCTTTACCCGATATTACCTCGGCAAGACGCTGGGTCGACGCGGCGTTTTCCCGATTAAGCAGGCTTCCTGACCGAGGGTCACGAGCGAGACTGGACATACATTGACGGAGCAAGAGATGGCCACCAGAACAAGATCATATAAAGCACAAAAAGTTATCGAAGGCATGGGCAAAAAACTGAACCGGCAAATGGTCAGTTCGCTTATTGCCTGCGTTCACTGCGGCAACTGCACGGACTCGTGCCACTACGTGCTGGCCAACCCGGGCGATCCCACCTACGCCCCGGCCTACAAGGCGGACAAGATCCGTAAGTTCTTCAAGGCCCACTACGACTGGACCGGACGCGTCCTGCCCGGCTGGGTGGGCGCCAAATCGCTCTACACCGATGAAGACCTTGAAGAACTGAAAGACACCGTATTCGGCAAATGCACCAACTGCCGACGTTGCACTATCAACTGTCCCATGGGTGTCGACTTCGCTACCTTCAACCGGATGGCGCGCGGGCTGCTGGTGTCGGTCGGCGTTATGCCCGAAGGTGTGGCTGTGGTCAGCAAGGACCAGTGGGAAATCGGCAACCAGATGGGCGTGCTCAAGGAGGATTATCTCGATACGCTGGAATGGCTGTCCGATGAGATGAAGATAGAGTACGGCGATCACGTCGAAGGCATTCGGATCGACAAACAAAAAGCGAACATCGTCTATGCTATCAATCCCCGCGAAGTGAAGTACGATCCTCGTACGATTTCCGACGCTGCGCTGATCTTCAATGAGGCGGACGAAGACTGGACCATGCCCAGCGAGTGCTGGGATATGACCAACTTCGGGCTTTTCTCCGGGGATGATGATCTGGGCGGGGCGGTGGCGCGGCGGCTTTATGAGAAAGTTGAAGAGTTGGAGGGCGGCAAGCTGGTCATCTCCGAATGTGGCCACGGTTTCCGTTCGACACGGTGTGAAGGACCCAACTGGGCTCAGTACGATGTACCTTTCAAGATGGAAAGCGCTGTCGATACCATGCTGAACTACATTAAGGGAGGTCGCATCAAGGTCGACAAAAGCAAGAACAACATCCCGGTCACTTTCCACGATTCCTGTAACAACGCCAGAAGTTGCGGCCTCTTTGAGGAACCGCGCGAACTGCTGAAGCTGGTTTGCACCGACTTTCGTGAGATGTATCCCAATCGGGCGGAGAACTTCTGCTGCACCGGCGGCGGCGGCGCTATGTCGATGTCGGAGTACACGCCGCAACGGTTGAAGTCGGCCAAGGTCAAGGCCGATCAATTGAGGGAAACCGGAGCCAAGATTGTCGTTACCACCTGCCACAACTGTGTCGACGGGTTGAACGATCTGATAAAGCACTACAAGCTCGATATGCAGGTCACCCAGTGCGTCAACCTGGTGGCCAACGCGTTGGTGATCGAACGCCTCAAGGTACCGGTCGAGATACCGCCGGTGCCGGTAGCGGCGGGTCTGGAAGGCCAACGGATTCTGGTGTGTGACGACGAACCCGATTTCGTAACCTTCGTCTCAACCGTTCTGGAGGATAACGGCGCCACAGTACTGCGAGCCTTCTCAGGTGAGGAAGCGATAGACATCGCCCGCAAGGAGAAACCGGATCTCCTAACACTGGATATCAGCATGCCCGGCAAATCCGGGATCGAGATATTCGAAGAGATTCGCAATGATGCTGAACTGAAGTCCCTGCCGATCTGTATCATCACGGGGAAACCGGAACTTCGCAAACTGATCTACGACCGCGCGGTGACCCCGCCGGAAGGGTATGTCGACAAGCCGATTTCCGAGGAGACACTGCTCTTGAACCTTCGTAAGGTGTTGATGCTTTCACACCAGGACCAACCGTCCAGGCAGGAGAAGTAGTCTGTTGCGTGACCTGATGGAGAACATCTACAAGAGCTACTTCAACTCGATGCCCTGTTACCTTTCGGTGCAGGACCGAGATCTGCGTATTGTTGAAACCAACCAGCGGTTTCGTGATCATTTCGGTGACTGGGAGGGTCGTTACTGTTATCAGGTCTACAAGCAGCGTCCTGAGAAATGTGACAATTGTCCGGTGGAGCGGTCGTTTCGCGACGGCGAGTCGCACCACAGCGAAGAGCAGGTGAAGACACTGGACGGACGCGAGGTCTGGGTGATCGTCTACACCACGCCGATTCGCAACGGCACGGGCAAGATCGACACGGTGATGGAGATGTCCACCGACATCACCGACATAAAACTGTTGCACCGGCATCTCCGGGAAAGTCAGCAGCGGCATCAACTCCTATTTGAAGAAGTGCCCTGCTTCATTTCGATCCAGGACCACGACCTCAACATCGTGGCGGCCAATCGGATGCATCGTGAAGCGTTCGGCACTTCCTACGGCAACAAATGCTACGAAATCTACAAACATCGCAAGACAGAATGCCAGCCGTGCATCGTGCAGCAAACATTCCGGGACGGTGAGGTGCGCGTCCACGAGGAGGTGGTCACTTCTCAGGCCAAAGAACGGATGAACGTTCTCGTTCATACGGCCCCATTGCGCGATGCCGACGGTAAGATCAACCAGGTCATTGAAATGAGCACCAATATCACCGAGATCCGAGAGTTGCAGGACAAACTGACCTCGGTGGGGTTGCTCATCGGTTCGATCAGCCACGGCATCAAGGGTCTCTTGAACGGTCTCGACGGTGGGATCTACCTGGTCAACTCCGGCCTGGAAAAGGACAACCGCGACCGCATCAACCAGGGTTGGGAGATGGCGCTGCGCAACGTCGACCGTATCCGTTCGATGGTTATGGATATCCTCTACTACGCCAAGGACCGCGAGCCGATGTGGCAGGAGGTGTCGAGCAAAGCCATGATGGAAGAGATCTGCAGCATTATGGGCGACAAGGCGGGCAAACTGGGTATCGCCTTCGACTGTCAGATTGACAACGACATCGGATCGTTTGAGGCCGATCCCCAGGCGGTTAGATCCATGCTGGTCAATCTTGTTGAAAACTCACTTGACGCCTGCCGGGTGGACAAGAAGAAAGACACACACCGGGTCAGTCTGGAAATGGAAGGCGCCGATGATCAGGTCATTTTCCGTGTCACCGATGACGGTATCGGTATGGACCAGGAGACGCGGGAGAAGGCGTTCAGCTTGTTTTTCTCAAGTAAAGGTGGCGGCGGTACCGGTCTTGGTCTTTTCATATCGAACAAGATTGCTCAGGCGCACGGCGGAGAAATCACGATAGAATCCGAGGAAGGCAAGGGGAGTCGCTTCATCGTCAGCCTGCCCCGTAAGAAGCCGGAGGCCGCAGAGCAGGAAAGCGAACAATCATAGCACGCGAAAGGACAGCCTCAAATGGCCGAACCCAAGAAAATACTAGTTGTTGAAGACGATCTGGATACGGTCGAATGGTTGACCGTATTTTTCCAGGATCACGGTTACGAAACGGTGGCCGCGTATGACGGCATCCAGGGTCTTGAGTTGGTCCAATCAGAGAAACCCGATCTGATCACGCTTGACATCACTATGGAAAAGGAAACCGGTCTCAAGATGTATCGCAAGCTGCTCGACGATGAAGCGCTTTCGCATATTCCGGTAGTAATGATTACCGGAATCTCTCATGAGTTGGGTAGCTTCCTCGATCGCAAGAGAGGCATGAAAGCACCGGCAGGGTACTTTGAAAAACCAGTAGACAAAGAGGGTCTTCTTAAGAAGGTGAAAGAACTGATCGGTTAGCTATATGTGCTGTCGGGTGTCTCTGCCCGACAGCTTGGGGTGACCGAACGCCCGCAAAGCGAAAAACAGGCTTGCCTAGCCCTTGTGCCGTCAGGTGTCTCTGCCTGACGGCTTCTGTATATACCGGGTATGGGTATCGGGCAGAGAGACGCGCGACACCACGGCTTCGCCGAGATTGCCGCGCTCCCTGCGACACAAGTGTCTTCGGTCGCTCGCAATGACGAAGAGAGGGGGTAACTTCGCGACAATCCCACTCGCTACGGGCAGACCGGCGGTGCGGGTCCATCGTTGAACATATAATCGACCAGATACACCAAATCGGCAATGTCAGGACCGGAGCCGCTGCCATCAATGTCCGCCTCCATGGGGCAACCAAAGCCCGCCCCTTCGTTGAACATGTAATCAACAACCCAGATCAAATCGGCGATGTCCAGCGTCTCGCTGCCGGCCTGGTCGACGTTGCCGCGTAGCGTACAGCAGCAGGCATCACCGGTACCATCCTCGTCGGCGTCCTCCTGACCGGCATTGGCGATGGTCGGACAGTTATCGATATCACCGCAAACGAGATCGCCGTCGACGTCGTTTTCCGGATCGTTAGGACAGTCGTCGCAGGCGTCGCCGATACCATCGCTGTCGGCGTCGGTCTGGGTCGGGTTGTAGGTGGTCGGACAGTTGTCGTCGGGGCACGTGTTCTCCGGGTGACCGGGATCACCAAACCCGTCTTCGTCTGAGTCTATGCAGACATAGAAGGAACCCACATAGGTCTCACCAACCGAGGAGAAAGCCGACCACTGGTCCTGGGCATCCTTCGCGCGTACCCTGTAATAGTACGTGCCGATGGTGTGGTCGCTGAAGCTGTACGAGGTATCGGTTATATCTGAAGCAATAATGGTCTCCGAGCCGTAACCTTCAACGGGGTAGATGTCGTCGATATAGATACCTTCTCCGGCCACCGATCCGTCGGTCTCATAGCTGATTCGGAAGTACACCGACTGCCCGACATAGTCAGCCAGATCAAAGTGGGCCGACGTCCAGCCACCCGAAGAGCCGGTGATGCCATGGCCTCGATTGTAGCCGTGCGGATCGTAGTTGGTAGTAACGTTGCCCGCTATCGGGGTGAAGGTCACACCATCGCCTGACACTTCGACATAGGCATAGTCCCAATCGTCCTCGATATCGTACCAAGCCCACACCTGAAGCGTGTCGCCGGGCTGCACTGAGACAGCGGTGATGGTCTGGATATATCGGCTAAAGTTGTGACCGGACTCGGAGTAGAAACTTGAAGGGAGGGAGTGCTCACGAGCGGTGGAGATTGAGAACTGATTGTTGCTCCAGTTGTCGAAGTCATCCGCTTCATCGGTGATGCGCTGGAAGTTCTGCATCTCCACCAACTCATAGTAAACAGCCGGGTTCAGCGTGTCGTCATGGCTCCAGGCGACATCGTACTGAATGCTGTCAACAGAGTCGGCGACATACAGCACCGGCGGTACGGGCGGCGCGATCTGGTAAACATTCCCAGCCATCTCTATCAGGAACAACGCCGGTTCCATATTCTCGGCAACCAACGGTTCAATGCGGTCCAGCGGCGGCCAGAAACCGTCGCTGTAGCCGCCGACCTCGATAGTGAAGGCGTAGTTCTTGTTCTTGATCATCTGCTCGCCGTATCCCCAATCGACGGTGGAACCGTTGACCAGATACAGGCCGGTGATTGGCGAGGGTGCATAGCCGCCGGTAAGCGTAGCCATCGAGTCGCCCAGCGCGGCAAAGAGGTTATTCTCCGGGCACAGGATGTAATCATACCCCCATGGCCAGAGGATGAGGTTGCCGTGCGAATGGTAATCCATTGTAATCACAAACTGGCGCGAAGCGATGAAGTCGCGCATATTCTGAGATTCCGGTTCAGAGAACGGTCCCGTGCCGCGATAGGTAGGATCTGAGGGATAGGGTGACGAGCCGTCGTCGTCGTAACCCCACATGTAACCATAGTTGCGGTTGAGGTCAACGCCGAAAGATCCATCGCCGTTGTTGCGACGGTTCTTGCGCCACATGCCGCCGCCGTTAGGTTCAATCACCTGGTTGTGGTAGTAGCCATCCGGGTTGACCGGGATGACAAACCAGATTTCGCGAGTGTTCACCAGTTCGGTGATGTGCGGATCAATGCCGTAGTAGTCGGTGAGCGTATCCAGGATCGCCAGACAGACCTCAGGCGTAATCACCTCGCGGGCATGGATGGCGGCATGGAACAGGATCTCCGGCTCGTCCTCGTCCACTGTCGGATTGTCGGAGACCTTGATGGCCCATATGGGGCGTCCCTCAATGGTGTAGCCGATATTGAGCTTGGGCGCAACGGTGTTGCGATGTTCGTCTACAACGGCGTCGATATAGGTGTTGATCTCATCGAGAGTCTTGTACCCGCCCATATCTTTGGATACGTCGAGTCGGGATTGCAAAAAGGCGACAACATCATCATGGACTATCTCAGTTCTGATACCGGCGTCGCGAATCCGGGCGAACTTGGCCTCATCGGCGATCACCTCAATATAGTTGTCCCTCTGGTAAACCTGATCGAGATGCAAAGCGGGCAACTTGAGGTAGTCAGCTTTGGTGTCAAGGTACAATCGGAGTTGCATCAGCTTGTTGTCGGCGGCGGTTGCGACGACTGCGATTGTCACCAGCAGTATCAATATCAGCGGGAGTCTTGTCTTCAAGGTATCCTCCGAACCAGTTATGTAGTCACTATCGCCTACAATATAGCAATAAATCGTGTTTATGCAAACTGAAAGCGGCCTGTTCTTCGGTTGACAAATGTGGATTTTGGGCTATCTTCTTCATAAGAACCACATACTCATCGGGAAGGACTCAATATGAGAACGTATATAGGATTTCGACATATCTGGCTGCTGTTTGCATTAACCATTGTGGTGACCCAGATCGCACAGGCTGGAGGCGACCGCTATCCGGTTTTTGTCGATTGCCCGGATAGAATCACAGGCAGCCACTGTGATTCCTTTTTCGTACAGGTACGCGCCGTGGACCCGACACGCGATCATCCGAACAACGCCAACATCCGTTACCATCTCGTATCCGGCCCGGGGGTAATCGATGATCGCACCGGCTGGTGGTATTGGTATGCAGACACCGCGGAATATGACTGGTGGCAAGAGGTCCAGATTGCCGCCTCAATCGGCAACAGCGCCGAACACATGACCCCGCCTGAAGAGTATTGCCGATTCACTGTCGACGTAGATGACGAACCTAGCCACGTCTTTTTGGACGGGCAACCTCACAATTCAGTGTTTTTTGTCACGGCGCCGGGAGTGCACTACTTCGGTATGGAGGTAATCGACCCGGACTTTTGCGACACGCCCACGGTTGAGATATTTCGCGTGTACCCCCGTCCGGCGGGATCGTTCTACATCGAGAATGACAAGTTAGTTTTTGAGGCGGATGCGGCGGATGATAACAAGAAATTCCTGGTTACTCTGTTTGTGCCGGTTGGTCCCAGCACTCTGGTACAGGACTTCATTTTCGACACCCAGGAAGACCCCATGCCGGTGTTCAGTGATTGTCCAGAGGATATGGTCATTACCCAATGCGATAGGCCTAAGTTCAACCTCGGCCCGACCCACACGGCGAATGTTTCATCCCATGGCATCATATGCGAGATGGTCGCCGGACCTGGTAGGATTGAACACAACCGGTTCTGGGTTTTTGAACCGACCGAGGCGGACATCGGCCAGACATACGAGGTTGAGATTGCGGCTCGGTATGCGCATCTTGTCACCACCGGCGACGAGAACTGCCACTTCAGTGTGACGGTTGAGGAACAACCGGCAGGGATCAACCCCCTGAACTTTACGTGCGGCGATTCGTTGGCAATCCCGGCCACGATTGAGTCGTCTTTCAGATTGCGAGCCTTCGGGGGAGACTGCCAACCGTTGTGGATGCGAATCAGCGATGTCTCACCACCGTTCCAGGGCCTCATTGACATAGTAGGCACTCGCGGGTCGACATCGCCTGCTGCAAAGACTCATGAATTGATTATAGAGCCGGACACGCTGGACATTGGAGGCACTTTTGACATTGTACTCGAAGGTTCGGCGTTTTTCGGTTTCGAACCGTACACCTGTTCATTGACCGTGACAGTGGAGGAGCCGCAGCCGTACCGCGTTCGAATCGAGACTTTGGAAAACGCCCGTCAAGGGGAGTATGCCTTTGTCGACGTCGTACTGGAGGAAGCAAGCATTCCAATGGGCAGGTTCGACTTCGTTATTGCCTATGAGCAATCGGCGATTGCCGCTATTGAGGCCGTTCCGGGGCCATTCCTTCAGCAGTGTGAATGGGAACTCTTTGCTTACAGGTTCGGTCCCTTTGGACCTTGGTACGACGGCATACCCTCGGGACAAATGCGCATAACAGGGCGAGCGGACAACGGACCATACGGTCTCGACCCGATTTGCTTCCTGCCCAACAGCCTCCCCACTACTTTGTTTACGATCAAGTTCTTAGTTACCAACGATCGCACCTTCGCATGTGACTCAATACCGGTTGCATTCCACTGGCAGTACTGCTACGACAACAGAATTCAATCAAAGGCCGGCGGAGACGGCTTCATCTCGCGTGAGGTCTATGATAGCGAGGGTAGCTTGCTGTTGCCGCCGGATTCGCTACGGTCGTATGCCGGGGCGCCCGATAAGTGTCTGGGTGGTTCGCGGCGCTACCCATGTTATCGCCTGATTGATTTCTACAGCGGGGGGATACACATAATCTGCGCCGACTCGATTGATCCAAGAGTCAGTATTGGTGATATCAACCTCAACGGTGTCCCTTACGAGGTTGCCGACGCTGTCCTCTTCACTAACTACTTCGTGTACGGCGACGGTGTGTTGAATATAGATCCCTATCGACAGGCGGCGGCCAGCGATGCAAATAGAGACGGCGAGTTGCTAACCATCGAAGACTTGCAGTGGCTGATTCGTGTAATCACTGAAAACCTGGGATGGTCTGACCCGTACGACACCACCTCACCGAACGCGGCCGTATTCCGACAGGAAGCGGATGGTTCCGTCGAAGTGTTGACCCCGGACACGCTTGGATCAGCCTGGCTGGTATTCGGCGGAAATGTCACTCCGATGCTGGCGGCACATGGCATGGAGATGAGGTATGCGTACGACGGGACAGCCAACACCAACGTGCTGGTGTACTCATTTGATGGGCACAATTTTACCGCCGGTCCGATTCTGGCCAACGCCGCCGCGCCGCTGATCGAAGTGCAGACCTGTACCTACGATGGCGCCAAGGTGGAGGCGGTGATTGATCAGGCGCTTGATGCCGACGGTGAAGATGAAGAGAACCTGCCCGGAAGTTTCGCGCTGGGCCAGAATTTCCCAAACCCGTTTAACAGCCAGACACTAATTCGGTTTGATCTACCCCATGGATGTGAGGTAACTCACACGATCTATAACGTCATTGGACAGGTGCTCCTGCAGAAGACGCGGTACTACCCTGCCGGGGGTCATCAGTTCATCTGGGACGGCCGCTCCTCATCCGGCGAGGATGCAGCTGCAGGCGTTTACTTCTATAGACTGCAGGCCGGGAGTTTCACTGAGACGAAGAAAATGATCCTGCTGAAGTAGGAACAGTAGGAACAGTAGGGCAGGATCCCTGTGATCCTGCCGGAATTGTCACAAGGCTCTGACCTACAACGTCCCTGATTAAGTTGGTCTGGCGCGCGTAGCGCGAGAAACACGGCTTGACCGTGTCGAAACGGGAGGGGTTTTGATGTACGGGATGTGAGCGGCGTCTACTCTTTGCTCGATCCGACGGTGGCTTTACGCATCCGGGCCCGCTCACCAATCTCGGTGACGGCTTCGATAGCCTTGTCGATATGTTCTTCAGTGTTGAAGGGACCGATGGAGAAGCGGACGCCACCGTGTATCTTGGTTAAGTCAAGCTGCTCATGCACGAGTGGAGCACAATGCAGGCCGGTGCGAGTGGCGATGTCGTGTTCCACATCAAGCATAACGCCGACATCACCCGCCTCCAGCCCTGTGACATTGATGGTCACGGCGGACAGATGGTTTTCCAGGCTGTCGCAACAGTATATAATCACGCCGTCGATCTTTCTGAAACCATCAACCAGCTTCCTGGTCAGTTCCATCTCGCGCCGATGGATAGCCACAACACCGCCTTCTTCCTCGATCCAGTCCTGGGCCGCCCGCAACGATGCCACGCCGACCATGTTGGGAGTGCCGTACTCCATACGGTAGGGGTACTCGTCGAGATGGTAGGGATAAGCGGAACGCACACCAGTGCCGCCGCTGCGGGAATGGCGCAGGTCAACATGTTTGCGCACACACAGGCCGCCGATTCCAGTGGAACCCATGAGGCTTTTGTGGCCGGTGAAAGCAAGTAGGTCAATGTTCATAGCCTTCATGTCGATCGGAATTACGCCGGCTGTCTGAGAGGCGTCGACTGCGAAGGTCACTCCCAGTTCTTTACAGATAGCGCCAATCTCGCTCACCGGTTGTACCGTGCCGAGCACGTTGGAGCCGTGGTTGACAATGACCAGCTTGGTGTTCTTGCTGATCGCTTTGCGGATATCGTCTGGGTCCACGAATCCCTGTCCGTTGAAGGGAAGGTAGGTCGCCTCGACACCGGCATCACGCACGAGATGGTTGATCGGTCGAATCACCGAGTTGTGTTCCAGGTTGGTAGTGATGACGTGATCGCCCTCAGTAAGTATCCCCTGGATAATCAGATTGAGGGAGTCGGTAGCGTTGTATCCGAAACAAAGCCTCTCCGGAGCCGATTCGTCGCCGCCGAAAAATCTGGTCAGCCGACCGCGCAAATCCTCGAGGATGTTACCAGCCTCGATTGCCATGTCAAAACCACTGCGACCCGGGTTGACACCGCACTGGCGGTAGAAGTCGATCATGTATTTGTAGACACTTTCGGGCTTAGGCCAGGAAGTGGCGGCGTTGTCCATATAAATCAGATTATTCAATGACGGCTCCATCTATCTATGATACAGTATTGGGTAGTTGACATATTTGCGTGAATTGACAGATATCTGATCAGGCAGCATATTAACCCTGGCACAAAACAACTGCACTCTTCGAACTGCCGCGGGTAGTAAGTGCGTTCAGTCCACCCGGCGATGCTCAATGGCCAGGGGTTCTATCAACAACTAACCCTGCGGCCTGCCGAAAAACGTTGCCCCGCGGGCGGACAACAGGAACTCATTGCAACCAAGATAACTTCAAACGGCTCGAAGTCAACCCAGTCTCTGTGCTCCGCTGATCTTTTTGACCCGCCCGCAACCCCATCCCTTGTCATCCACCCCCAAAAACCCCTTGACAAACAACACCTTAGAAGGTACCTTTCAAATAGGGTGGGATGTAACATGGGCTTATTTCAAGCAAACCTCACTTCGCCATACCCCGCCATACATAAAGAACATAATAATGAGTTGTCTCTAGTAATACCTAAACCAAGGAGTGATGCGATGAGACGCAGTATTCTTGTACCAGCTTTAATACTGGTACTGATGATCGTGTTTTGTGGGGAGGCTTTCTCCCGCAACCGTCCATACAACGACACGGGCCCCAGGACAGGTGACGACCACACCTGGGGCGGCGATTTCGAATTTGGGAACGAAGGTTCCTTTGGTCAACAAGTGGGATCAACTGGCGGCTTTGCACCGGTGGATATCTTTATCGCCCACATCTTCCTCAAATGGCTGAGTTTCAATAGCGTCGATGTAGAATCAGACGCAGAGGCCGACCATTTCATCCAGCATCAGATCGAAACCACCGCTCCGGACGAACCGGTAACTACAAACATCAGAGGTGGCCTATAATGGCAAAGGAAACCCGCGTTGCCATTGAGTTTCGCGATACCATGGCGCATTATGTGGCGTCATTGGTAGACAAGCGAGATTTCGCCGGCGCTGTAAAGTATTACGAAGACAATCGTGATGCTTTGGAAGCCGCCGGCGGAACATGGGCAGGATCTGTCCTGCACCATGTCGCCAAGGCCTACGTTTCCCTTGCCGACTACCCCACCGCTTTGCGGGTTGCCAGATTAGCGCAGAACAAGGCCGCCGAGGATAGCGACAGCATTCTCCTGGCCGAAATATTCGTCACTCTGGCGAGAACTCTCCGTTCTCTGGGTGAACTAAAGGAAACGGAAAAGGCGTTGCGCGACGCAGAATCTATTTTCCGGAGAAATGACTGTCTGGAAGGTCAGGCCCGGGTTTTGAACCTGCTGGCCGGCCAGTTCTACAGGCAGCACGAATTCAAGAATGCACTTTCGAGTCTCATGGATGCGATTGAGATCACTCGTCGTCTGGGCGATCGAGTCAAGCTCGCCTACATGATGGGTAACATCGGCCGCATCCAGACATTTGTCGGGGATTTTGATTCAGCCGAGAACCATCTCAAACTGAACATCGAACTGTCCAGTGAATTAGGTGACTGGCTGGAAGTAACCCGCGCCAAGATCGCGCTGGGGCACGTCTACCTGCGGAGAGGTGAGTACGATCGGGCTGCGGAAACGCTCGAGGCCGCTCTTCCCGGCACCGTGGAGTTTAACAGCCCGCGTGATGAAGCGATTTGCCTGACCTACTTGGGTGAACTGCGCTATCATCGGGGTAATCTCGAGGAAGCGCGGAGCACCCTTCAGCAAGCGCTGGACACGGCCGAGAAAATCGAACCTTGCACCAGTCTCAGCGGTCGGGTATTACGTCACCTGGCTGAGCTCTATGTGAGACTGGGTAACCATCGAACGGCACGCCGGTATCTGGCCAGGGCCACAACCATTATGCAGAAAGTGGACGACCAGGTCGAACTGGGTGCGCTGCAGAAGGTGGCGGCGGTCATTGCCGAGGCCGAAGGTCACGATTCCGAAGCTCGTAAGCTTTACAGTGATGCGATTGCCACGCTGGAGACGGCTGGAGTCCGCGCTGAACTGGCCGAAGCCCAGGTAATAGCCGGACGCTCCCGACTTATTTCGGCACGGCGACGCCTCAATATGTTGTTTAGGGCTGAGGAGTTCTACTCAAGCAAGAACCTCGCGACCAGACGTCAAGAGGTAGAGAAACTCATCAACAGTATTGACTACCCCGACGGTGCGTCGAATCGCGCCACCCGTAAGGGTCCTCATTCAGTCACCGGCGAGGTCGATTTTCTGACGAATTGCCCGGAACTCCAACGCTACAAGGAGCAACTGGTGGCCGTCAGTCGAGCCGATTTGCCCATTCTGCTAACGGGTGAGACCGGAGTCGGGAAGGACCACTTGGCGCGATACTACCATCACGTGACCAGACCAGGATCGCCGTACGTCGCCATCAACTGCGCCTCGGTACCAGCCACGCTGCTGGAATCGGAGTTGTTCGGCTATACGCGCGGTGCCTTCACTGGAGCGGAGGCGGACAAACAGGGTCTGTTCGTAGCGGCCAACGGCGGCGTGCTATTGTTGGATGAGATCGGCGATATGCCGCTTCCCTTGCAGACCAAGCTGCTTGGTGTTCTGGAACGCAAGTGTGTGACCCCGTTGGGATCGACTCGGGAGGTCGAACTCGATATCAAGGTGATTGCTGCTACCAACAGCGACCTCGAAGCGATGGTTGAGGCCGGCGAGTTCCGAAGTGATCTCTATTACCGGCTTAGTGGGGTCTGTTATCATATCCCGCCTCTTCGTCAGCGCAAGGAAGATATCCCCCTGCTGCTGACAAGTTTCCTGGCGCGATGCCGGCTGCTCAAGAACGGTCAGAAACCGCCGCCGGAACTGGTACGGCAGTTTGTGGCTTATGACTGGCCGGGCAATACCAGGGAATTGTTCAACAAGATCAAACGGCTGGAAGTCATGGCTGATTTGGTGGCCGACAAGGACCTGGTAGAATTGTCGCGGACGGTGCTCTCGACCGATGTCGCGCCACCGACCGGATCGTTGTTTGAGCGGGTCGAGGAGTTTGAACGCCAATTAATAATGGAGGCTTTAATCGCCGCCGGTGGCAACAAGTCCGAGGCGGCTCGTATGCTCGGTATCCATGAGGCGACCGTGCGCACTAAACTGAAACGATACGATATCTCGCTGGAGAGCGGCCTGGTCAATTGAACTGCCGGGCTGCCCGGCCCCGACTTGGGTATCAGGTTTGTTGGACCGGCAGTTGACGTCCCAGCGGCGTAAGCCGCGTGTGACGCCAATCTGAGGCCAACAGGTTGGTCATCTGACGAGGTGACTAAGCGGACCAGCGAGAGCCGCCGGCATTGGCCGGTCGCAATCGTATCGTACAACGAAATCTCACATCACTCCTTGGTAGCGGTAAGCGTTTGTATTACAGGCGCTTACCGCGTTTTTCTGGCCTTTGATTCGTACAAACATACGATCGCAACCAGGGTGACAGGCCAACACGCATTCAATTTTTCTCTGTAACTTGTTGTTAGCAAGAGCGTTGTCGCTGTTCCGGGACTGGCGCTCCAAGCGCGGCATTGCGCTTGCTTTAGAGTAGGTTGTCGTTTTTGCTCCCTGAGCGCTGTAAAATGTGCTTGGTTGTTCTTTTCTCTGAGGATTGGCCACCCGCATTCGAGGGGAGTGCAGGTGGCCGAGAATCTCGGGGCAGCATTTCAAAGGGCTCTCTGGAATGCTGCCCCACTTTTTTTGCCCCATCCGGACGTGCTACCGGTTTACTTTTGGTTTCCGTTGACTTATCCTTAGGTGATGGCTGAATACGCTCTCGGTCTTATAGAAACGCGTGGCTTGATCGGTGTTATCGAAGCTACCGACGCTGCCGCCAAAGCCGCCAGTGTGGTGGTGACCTCGGCTGAGTACACCGGTGGTAGTATGATGATAATTCGGATCGAAGGCGAGTTGGGTGCCGTGCAGGCGGCAGTCGAGGCAGGAGCACGAGCGGTGGAGAGGATTGGAGAATTGGTCGCGACTCATATCATCGCTAATCCCGACGATGGGTTGGATCCGATCACACCGACCAAACGGTACACCTCGAAGCATCGTCCCGATGATGATCGTCCGCCCCTGAGCTTCGGTGGTGTGCCTGCCGATAAACCTGTGGGTCCATTCGTGGGTGGCGACAAGGGTGGCATACGGGGAGCACCGCCGACCGACCGACCGGCAGCCAAACCGCAACGGGTGGACAAAGCGGCGTTGCGCAAATATGGTCCGCGTGATCTTGAGCGGTTGACCGTAGCCGAGTTGCGCCGCCATGCCCGCAGTCTGGCGCGGCTGGATTTGACCGGGCGACAGATTTCAAGAGCGAACAAAACACAACTGATCGACGCCATCAGGCGCGTCATAGATATGGATTAAGAAGATGTTTATAGGAAGAGTTGTCGGCTCACTTTGGGCCACGCAGAAGACGGCCAACACGGAAGGTTTGAAATTCCTGATAATTCAGCCGTACAACCTGAACAAGGTGCCCAACATCGATACGGTGGTGGCGGCTGATATTCTCGGCGCCGGCGACGGGGAGATCGTAATGGTCGCATACGGCCGGGCGGCCAGACTGGCGGTCGAGAAGGAAAATTCGTCGATCGAAGCCGCCGTGATCGGGATCATCGACGAATACGAAGTCACACCGGAACACTATCGTGGCGATCTTGATCCGGCGAGAATCAAGTATAAGAAATCGGTCCACGGAAAATGAGGGAATGGATTATGCCCAATTTGAAATGGTACTACATCCTGGCCATTGCGTTGGGGCTGGGAGCAATTGTGGCGATTGTGTACATCGTTGTTCGCTCCGACGGCATCCTGGAGCGTATCAATCATCGAAAGGAAGCTCAGATCGAAGGTGCTGAAGAGTAGAATTCAGGATAACGTTAAGCTTATGGCAAAGGAAAGAACGGACTTGTCCGTCCGTCCGTCCGCGTATGCATCCGCTGGTTGAAAGAGTAAGAGAAGCTGGAGTCGTCGGCGCCGGTGGCGCCGGATTTCCGGCCTATGTCAAGTACGACGCTGCGGTAGACACTCTGATCGCCAACGGCGCCGAGTGTGAGCCGCTCCTGTACAAAGACAAGGAACTGATGCGGCTCTTTCCTGAAGAGGTCAGGAAGGGAATCGAGTTGGTCGCCGAAGCAGTCGGCGCTTCGCGTAAGATTCTCGGCATCAAAGCGAAGAACCATGAAGTGATCGGACAGTTCCGACGTCTGTTCGGCAACAGCGGCATCGAGATTTTCGAAATGGGCGACTACTATCCGGCCGGTGACGAGTATGTTCTCGTGTACGAAGCAACCGACCGGCTGATACCCTACGGCGGTTACCCGGTCAATATCGGCTGCGTCGTCTCCAATGTGGAAACACTTCTCAACGTGGCCCTGGCCAGCGTGGGTGTGCCGGTAACGGAGAAGTTTATCACGGTTGCCGGCGCGGTGCAGCAGCCGATCAGTCTGAAAGTACCTATCGGCACACCGGTGCATGACATCCTCAAGCTGGCCGGCGGACCCTCGGTCGATGGCGACATCGCTTTGCTGGATGGCGGCGCTATGATGGGGTCACTAGTAACTGACCTTTCGATGCCGGTCACTAAGATATCCGGAGGGTACATCGTGCTGCCGATTGAGCACGTGCTGATACGTCGGCGCAACCAATCGATCCCTGAGATCAAAAAGATCGGTCAGTCGGCCTGCGACCAGTGCACCTACTGCACCGAGTTCTGCCCGCGGTATCTGCTCGGCTATGAGATCGAACCGAACAAGGTGATGCGTACGCTTGGCTTCGCCGGTGAGAAAGCGGATTTCTGGAGCCGCTTCGCGGTCAATTGTTGCGAATGTAACTTGTGCTCATTGTTTGCATGCCCGGAGGATCTCGATCCCAAACAAGCTTGCGTGCGTTCCAAAACCAACATACGAGTCAAAAATCTGCCGTACTCACCACCGAATCGGCCACTGAGAGCGCATCCCATGCAGGCGGACCGCAAAGTGTCGGTGAAGCGTCTGACTCGCAAGCTGGGGTTGACACCGTATGACCAGCCGGCTGGTTTTGTCGACAACGGTTTCAAACCTGCCAAAGTGGTCATTCCATTGCAACAGCATTTCGGCGCTCTGTCGGAACCTCTGGTAGGAGTTGGTGACAAAGTCACGATCGGACAGAAAATAGGGGAAATCCCCAAGGGACAAATCGGCGCTTGCATCCACGCGTCGATCAACGGACGGGTGACGCATATTGATGAAAGCATCAGAATTGAAGCGGAATAAAACATGGCGTACAATGCAATCGGTCTGATAGAGTATAGCTCCATTGCCAAAGGAATCGGCTCGGCCGACGCTATGGTCAAAGCGGCCCAGGTGGAACTGGTGATCAGCCGCACGATCTGCTCCGGGAAATATATGAACCTGGTGGCGGGTGATGTGCAGGCGGTGAAGTCGTCGGTGGCGGCGGGCGAAGAGTACGGGCAGGAAACGGTGATCGACACCTTCATTATCCCCAACGTGCACCCCGATATCTTCCCGGCTATGTCCGGCTCGACCGGCGTGGAAAAACTGGACGCCCTGGGGATTATCGAGTCGTTCTCGATAGCCTCGTTGATCGAGGGCGCCGATGCCGCGGTCAAAGCGGCGGAAGTACGATTGATAGAGATACGTCTGGCCATGGCGCTGGGCGGTAAAGCATTTGTCACTCTGACCGGAGCGGTGGGCGCGGTGCGCTCGGCGGTGGCGGCCGGTGAGGAAGTTATTTCACGGGCCGGGATGCTGGTCAACACGGTGGTGATCCCCTCCCCCCGCGAGGAGTTGTTGAGGGATATCCTGTAATGGTACGTCACCGTCATTGCGAGGAGCGAAGACACTCGTGTCGTAGCGACGCGGCAATCTCAGTTGTGGAAATGAAGAGAACTCGACATAGAAGGTACCAAACACCGACATGTCACTATCAGACTTTGAAATAGGCAAAATCGCCGAGATAGTCGCCGGTAAGTCCGGCGCGAAACTCGACGCCAAAGCGCTCAGGCAGGTGATCGACCGCGTCGTCGATGCCCTCAAAGAGAAACAAGCTAACCCCGAGATCGAAGGCGCCACGTGCGAAACCGGCAAGCCGGTGTCATCGCCATCCGGCGTCGATGTCGCTCGTGAAGCGATGCTGTCGAAACCGCCGACTTTACCTGCAAAGCCGGGTGGCCCACAGCTTGCTGTGGGATCGGAACATAAGCCCTCTGCTTCCCAACTCCCACCACCTGACGAAGCCATGATCACCGCCGAGGGTGGGCTGTACGAGCAGATCGAGAAGACCGACAAGACGCGCGTCATCATCGCCGCCTTCGGCAAGGACCGTCCCGGTGTCGGCGCGGCTCTTACCGGTGTGCTGGCCGAGCACAACTGTTCGATCGAAGATATCTCGCAGACGTTGTTGCAGGACTTCTTCTCGATGATCATGATCGTGAACATCGAGGGCAGCACCGTAGATTTTGGCACCTTGTGTGACCGAATAAAAGCGACTGAGTCGCAACTCGGCATGAAGGTGTACGTCATGCACGAAGACATCTTCAGGTACATGCATAGGATATAGGCACCTCATGCCCTACGATCCGAATGAAATAATCGAAACGATCCACATGACTGAAGTGGAACACCTGGATATCAGAACCGTTACCCTCGGTGTCTCCCTTCGCGATTGTGCCCACCCGGAAGCAAGCAAGCTTGCATCTAACATACGGGAGAAGCTGCTGCGGGTGGCGGAGAACCATGTTAAAACAGTCGAAACCGTCTCTAACGAATTCGGTATCCCGATAGCCAACAAACGCCTCGCCGTCTCGCCGATTGCGATCATTGCCGACGGTCACAGCCGCGAGACATTCATCGAGATCGCAAAGACCCTCGATGAGTGCGCCGCAGAACTCGGCGTTGACTACCTCGCCGGTTACTCGGCGCTGGTGCAAAAAGGGATGACGTCGGGAGACATTGCGCTCATTGACAGCATTGCCGATGCGCTTTCGACAACCCAACGGGTATGTGCGTCGGTCAATATCGCCTCGACCAAGGCCGGGATCAATATGGACGCCATAACCAAGATGTCGCATGTCATCAAGGATCTCGCCGAGAAAACACCCGACGCAATCGGCTGCTGCAAGTTAGTCGTGTTCGCCAACTGTGTCGAGGACAACCCGTTTATCGCCGGCGCCTTTCACGGCATGTCGGAACCGGAGACGGTGATTAACGTCGGTATCTCCGGACCGGGCGTGGTGCTCTCGGCGGTCAAACAGGCGGGACAGGTCGACCTTGGCGTGCTGGCGGAAGTTATCAAACGCACGGCCTTCAAAGTGACGCGCATGGGGGAAATGGTGGGCCGCAAAGTGTCCGAGCGGTTGGGCGTGCCGTTCGGGATAATTGATCTCTCGCTGGCCCCCACGCCCGCCGAAGGTGACTCCGTGGCGGATATTCTCGAAGCGATGGGTCTCGAACGTTGCGGTTGCCCCGGCACGACGGCGGCTCTGATGATGCTCAACGACGCCGTGAAAAAAGGCGGCTTGATGGCGTCGTCGTATGTGGGCGGTTTGTCCGGTGCGTTCATCCCGGTGTCTGAAGATGCGGGCATGATCCGCGCCGTGGAGGCGGGTGCTATCTCTCTGGAAAAACTGGAAGCGATGTCGTCTGTCTGTTCGGTCGGCCTTGACATGGTCGCGATACCGGGCGACACACCGGCGGAGACTATTGCGGGTATCATCGCCGACGAAGCAGCCATCGGCGTGGTGAACAACAAAACGACCGCGGTGCGAATCATGCCCGTTCCCGGCAAGATGGTCGGACAGTCGGCCGAGTACGGCGGCCTTTTGGGTACGGCGCCGATCATGGCGGTATCGAAGTTCTCCTCGCAGCGTTTTGTTCTTCGTGGCGGTCGCATTCCCGCCCCTTTGACGGGGCTGAACAATTGACCGGCAAGCAGGCGAGCCTGTTATTTGCGCCTCGCGCGTACGCAACCTCAGCCTGAGTGGAGTCGAAGGGTGATAGAGTGAACAGAGCGTGCCTTGGAATCGTCAGGATCACAGGGATCCTGAGCTACGAATCGCGCCTCGCGCGTACGCAACCTCAGCCTGAGCGGAGTCGAAGGGTGATAGAGTGAACGGAGCGTGCCTTGGAATCGTCAGGATCACAGGGATCCTGACCTACGAATAAGATGTGAGAAGCTGTCGGGCAGAGACGCCTGACAACATACAGTTAACATTACGACGAACAATCATGCATTCAAACTGGAGCTACGATGACAAAGACCAACTCGACCTTCAGACGATGCAGCGTTTTCGGCGTCCTGACAATGCTTTCGCTGACACTGCTGCTTTCCTGTTCCGGTAGTGGTAACAGTTCCGGCGGTAAGGCAACCGAGGTCGCCACCAAAGCGTACGACGCTTTCCGTCAGGCCGACTGGGATACGTATGCTTCATGGATGCATCCGGAGGCGCTGGAGCGTTTTGAGTCGATTCTGAGGCCGGCTTTCGACGTTATGATCCAGGTCGACTCTGCGGGCAACGCGCCTGAGGAGTTCAAGTTTTACGACAGCACGATCAAAACCGAGGAGTTTCTCAGTATGCAGCCGCAGGAATTTTTCGCCTTCTCGATGGGGGAAATCACCAAGGCGGTGCCGGGGTTGGGGGACGCCATGAAGGGATCGATGATGGAAGTGATCGGCGAGATCGCGGAGGGAGACACTTTAGTGCACGTGGTGGTACGCACCTCGGCTGAGGCTATGGGCGTCGGTATGACCGAGGTGTCGGTGTTGACGACACGCCAGAGCGAGGGTCAGTACCGCTTGATGCTGTCCGGCCAGATCGAAGGCCTGGCCACCGCCATCGCCCGCGGTATGGGCGGACGGTAGGTAGCTCGCTACTTTTTCGCGCTACGCGCGCACGGACAAGCCGTGTTTTTCGCGCTGCGCGCGCTTGATTTGGTGAGAGATTGCTGCGCCGCGCGCCATGACAGCAAATGGTCGCCGTTGGGAGCGATCTGTGTGGAGGTTCTGAAGCAGCTTGACATAATTGACAAGATTGAGCATTTTGACTATATGAAGAAGCATGAGCAACCAGACGTGCGCAACGCCAGAGGTATCATCACTGGGCGCATTGTCGCGGCCTTCAGGCTAAGGAAAGCGTGATGGCGGTTTCGTGTTATACTTCTCTGTCGCTCGGGCATCTCGGAGTCGAATACCATCGCCGCTGGGTCAAAGACGTAACTTAATCCACTCTCCCTCGCTGCTGGTCCGCAAACTGGAACCATCAAAAGGAGAGAAAGGTGATGAGGAAACGTCAACCGGCGGAACCATACCGCATCAAATCAGTCGAACCGATCAAGCTGCTGCCGCGCGAGGAACGTGTGCTCAGACTTCGTCGGGCCAACTATAACATCTTCAAACTCGACGGCGCTGACATATACATCGATCTATTGACCGACTCCGGCACCGGGGCCATGTCGTCCCATCAATGGGCCGCCCTGATGCTGGGAGACGAGACCTACGCCGGAGCGTCGTCGTTTCGCAAGTTTGAGAAGACGGTCAAGGAGATTTTCGGCAAGCGCTTCGTGATTCCCTGCCACCAGGGTCGCTCGGCTGAGAATCTGGTGTTCACGACCATTCTTGAAAAGGGAAAGTTCGTCCTCAACAACACCCATTTCGACACTACCAGGGGGAACACCCTGCACAAGGGTGGCATCCCTCTTGATTTCCCCTGTCCGGAGGCGGACTCCGACGATCCGTTGCCGTTCAAAGGTAACATGGACTGCATACGGTTGGATGAGTTCATTCACGCCAAGGGGAGCGAACAAGTTGCCATGGTCATTATGACCATCACCAACAACTCCGTCGGCGGCCAGCCGGTGTCGATGGCCAACATCAAAGAGACCTCCGCTATCTGCCGCAAACACAACATCCCGTTCTATTTCGACTGCGCCCGGTTTGCCGAAAACGCTTTCTTTATCAAACGGGACGAGGCGGGATACCATGACAAGTCGATAGCCGAGATTACCACCGAGATGTTCTCCTGTTGCGACGGCGCTATGATGTCGGCCAAGAAAGACGGGTTGGCTAATATCGGTGGGTTCATAACGCTCGATGACAAAGAGTTGTATCATCGTCTGACCGAACTATTGATCCTCGTGGAAGGTTTCCCGACCTACGGTGGTCTGGCCGGGCGTGACCTGGAAGTGTTGTCGGTGGGGCTTTACGAGGTGATGGACTACGACTATCTTGATTTCCGTATCGACCAGGTGAAATACTTCGGCGAGAAGATCAAGGCGGCGGGGATCCCTATAGTCGAACCGACCGGCGGACATGCGGTTTTCTGCGATGCCGGCAAACTGCTGCCGCAGATACCGGCCGATCAGTTCCCCGGACAGAGTCTGACGACGGCGTTTTACATCGAGGGAGGTGTGCGCGTGGTCGAGATTGGCTCCTTGATGTTTGGCAGCGTCGATCCGGACAGTGGTGAGAAAACATATGCCCCTCGGGAACTGGTTCGGATGGCCTTGCCGAGGCGGGTATACACCAACTCACACCTTGACTACATTGCTGAGGCGGCCGAGAAGATCGTAGCCAGGAAGGACAAGCTGCGGGGTTTTGAGATCATTCGGGAACCGGTTTTCCTGCGGCATTTCACTTGTGATCTGAAAGCGCTCAATGAAGAGACGGTGTTTGTAGAGTCTTAGGGTACTCGCGGCGCACGGGGATGTACGCCGCGCACGTCCTAACCCATCGTCAGCAGTAGGTCAGGTTCCACTAGGCTCTTGACTGTCGAAAGTCAGGGCATACCACAGACCTCATCCTGAGCGGAGTCGAAGGATGCACAGGATCTCAGTCTCAACCTCGGCGTCAGGATCCACAAGAATCCTGACCTGAGTTAGGAGTGATTTATCACCAAAAAAAAAGCGCCCCCGAAGGGGCGCTTTGCTTTTCGTGGAACGTCACAGCGTCTAAGAGGCTGCAGCGGTCTCCACGACATCATTGATAGTATTTGTTAAAATGCCGTCCTCGTCAATTGTCCAGGTGTCAATCGCGGTGTCATCGTCAAGGTTGGCGGTGGCGGTGAAGGTGAAGGTATTCACCGCTTGCACGAGGGCATAACTGTATTTGGCACCGGCCATGATGTCAACACCGAGAACCGGGAAAGAACCGCCGGCTACTTGAGGTGTAGCATCACCGGTTACGTAGGTACCGTTCTCCTGACGAAAGGCCCGTTCCATCGTATATATCTGCTTCAGAAGCTGCTTGGCCTCAGACTGTTTGGACTTGGTGGTGGCCTGCATGAAACGCGGGATGGCCAGGGCGGCCAGAATGCCGATGATCACGACAACGATCATCAACTCGATCAGGGTGAAACCCTTGCGATTGTGAAAACGTTTGAACATTGCGTCCTCCTTGGGGCTCTTCAAAAAGGTTCTTGGTTTGGTTGCCTTTCAAATTCTGCCCGGATATTTGCAACCAGCGTGCGCAACCGGCGTGGAATCTTTGCACAGCTTGTAAGTCCTTTCGGAACGCACTTGACGACCGGTAGCGAGAATCGGTGTGGTCGGGCACCTATAGTTTTGGCGGTTTTTGCCCCGCGTCGACCCGGCCGAGTCATTGCGCCTTGCAATAAACCTGGCATTTTGCAATGGAAACCGCCGGGTTCGGCAGGCATGTAGTTTAGTCATCGGTAGACACAAGAAAGACGTCCCGACCGGGGACGCCTTTGGGTTCAGGAAGTATGCGTCCATCAAGCGCAGGGAACTGTTTCGTCGACATCATTGCAAGTACAGGTGAGCACGCCGGCATCGTCAATCGTCCAGGTATCCAGCGCCGCGTCATCGTCGATGTTCCCCTGGGCGGTAGCCAGGAAACCATCACCGACGGCCGTAACCGTATAAGTGTACTTGGCGGTCGACCCGATTTCAATCCAGATCTCGTTGAGGGCATTGGGTGAGGCCGCTGAGGCCGGACCGGCCGGAATATAGTACGAATTGCTGCCCCCCTGCTGGCGATAGGTGCGTTCGTTGACGTAAATCTGCTTGAGGATCGACTTGCCTTCGGATTGTTTGGTCTTGGTGGAAGCCGACATATAGCGAGGGATAGCCAGCGCCGTCAGAATCCCGACGATTACTACTACGATCATCAACTCTATCAGCGTAAACCCGGATGAACAGTTCTTCAATCTCTTCATGCCGTCCTCATTTGGAAAGAGTCCTCTTGGTACCGGGGATTAATGGCAAATTGCGTTCCCCGTTGCTGGGCGAATTTCCCACTATTTTGTCTCGCTGTGTTTCCTGTGTTTGTTGGCGCCTGGTTCGGACGTTTCCTTGAGGTCATACCGGTCAAGCTTCCGGTACAAAGTCGAGGTGTCGATCCCCAGGATCCTGGCCGCTTTGGTCTTCTTGCCGTCGGTCTGGCTCATGATATAGTGGATGTAGGCTTTCTCGATTGATTCCAACGTCGGTGTGGCCGGCTGAGTTTCCTGTACCACCCCAACCGGAGGAGTGTTGCGGATATTCTCGCCGAGATCGGCAACTCCGATAGTATCAGTCCGATTCAATAGCACGGCGCGCTCTATGGTGTTCTCCAACTCCCTTACATTGCCCGGCCAATGGTAACTCATCAACAGTTCCGTTGCCTCGGGGGTGATACTCTTGCGAGCCGTGTTCAGTTTGCCGCAGTATTTGTTGATGAAGTAGTCGGTCAGCAGCTTGATATCCTCGTTTCTCTCGCGGAGGGGCGGGATATGCAGGGGGATAACGTTCAGCCGGTAGAACAGATCAGCGCGGAATCGTCCCGTACTGACCTCCTCCTCCAGGTCGGAATTGGTGGCGGCGATAAGGCGAACATCGACCTCGATCGGTTTGATTTCGCCCACCGGCGTGATAGTCTTGTCCTCCAGCACTCGCAGGAGTTTCACCTGGATCGCCAGCGAGGTGTTGCCGATCTCGTCGAGGAAAAAGGTGCCGCCGTCGGCCGCTTTGAACAACCCCTCTTTGTCCCTGATAGCGCCGGTAAAAGAGCCTTTCTTGTGACCGAACAGTTCCGATTCGAGCAGTTGTTCCGGCAGAGCGGCGCAGTTGATGGTTATGAAGGGACCGCCGCAACGTGGTGAGTGGTGGTGGATAGCTTTGGCGATCAGGTCTTTGCCGGTACCGGATTCGCCGCGAACCAGCACGGTGGAATCGGATGAGGCAATCCGGGAGGCCAGGATTTTGAGTTTGGCTACCACTTCTGAAGCGCCGACGAAGTTGTCGAACGAATTGTCGCTCTGGAGCTGCTCCTTCAGAGTTTTGTTTTCGTGTTGAAGTTGTCGGCGGGTGATGATTTTCTCGATAGTCAGCTTGATTTCATCGACCTTGAACGGCTTGGTGATATAGTCCGCGGCCCCCTGCTTCATCGCCTCAATGGCCGTCTCGACTGAAGCATAGGCGGTCATGACTATCAGGTCCTGTTCCCTTTTGAACGAGCGTATCTGCTTGAGGACTTCGATGCCGGACATCTCGGGCATGTTCAGGTCGGCGATCACCAGGTCGTAGTTCTTCTCTTTCAGAAGTGAAACGCCGTCGCACCCCGAAACAACGGTGTCGACCTTGTAGCCTTCCTTGGCCAGCATGATCTCCATGAAATTGCACATTGATTCTTCATCATCGATGACGAGAATCTTGGTAGGCATACTCAGACTCCTGCTTAGCAATCGTTCGATAGACTACATCATTATGTTTTTCGGCAATTGCTTGAATGACTGAAGGTTCACTCCGAATCTGCTCAACCAATAAACAGCGTTGACCGACCGGGCGACAGCCGCTTATATTCACTGAACCGACCGGGGAGAACCCTTGTTGTCCTTTTTAAACCAGACTGGACATAGTCTCGCCGCGATGTTGAGGAGATTATAACCGACCAAAAAGGAACCGAATATGGAAAAGTACAGTCACCGTGAACGTTGCCAGATGATTATGGCGGGGGAAACACCTGACCGCTTCGCCGCCTCTTTCTGGCGTCACTTCTACCACATGGAGCATCATGCCGAGGGTACCATTGAGGCGATGGTCGGTTTTCAGAAGATGTTCGACTGGGACTTCATGAAACTGAACCCACGTGCTGATTATCATGTTCAGGGCTGGGGCCAGGAACTCGTGTATTCGCACCATGAACACACCAGGCATACCAAGAAGCACTTCCCCGTCACTTCTGTCGACGACTGGGCGAAAATCCACCCGCTTCCGTTAAGCAGTCCGCCGCTGGCCGAACATCTTAAGGTGGTGGCCGGTATCCGCAAGGCGATCGGGAAGGACCTGCCTATCCTGATGACTGTTTTCACGCCCTTATCGGTAGCCGGCCGGATGGTGGAGGATCGGCGAACGCTGGTCGAGCATCTCCGTAGCCTCCCTGACAAAGTGGAGCAAGCGCTCGCGTCAATCTGCCGGACCTTTACCGCCTATGCAGCAGAGCTACGCAACGCCGGCGCTGACGGCCTGTTCTACGCTACCTGCCAGTGGGCGTCGAGTGACCTGTTGACCTGGGAGGAGTATGAGCGGTTTGGTGTTCCCTACGATCTCAAGGTGGTCGAAGCGGCCGAGGATGATGCTATCAATCTGCTCCACGTCTGCGCCTCCAACAACTACTTGCAGCAGTTGTCGAAGATCGACTACCACTGTCAGATGGTTAACTGGGACAGCGACGATCCGACCAATATTCCCCTCGACAAGGCTTACGATCAGCTTCCTGCCCGGACGTTGGTGGGCGGCATCGATCAGTCCGGCTGGCTCGAGAAGAGCAATCCCGATGAGATCACCTATCAGATCGACAGGATCAAGAGTGAGAACGATCCCTCTCGGCTGATTATCGGACCCGGTTGCTCCATGCCGTCGGAGGTGCCGATGGAAAACCTCAGGGTCATCAGGGATCGCCTGTGATGGAGCCAGATCGCGAACAATTGGTTGAGACAGTTAAAGCGGCTGTTTCATCAGTCGGTTCTGAAACCGCGCTGCTTCAAACGGCGGTAGAGCTCATCAATCGTTTCTCCGACGGGTACAACTGGACCGGGTTTTACATGATGCGCGGGGATCACCTGGAGGTAGGTCCATACATTGGTCTCGCCACCGAACATACCCGGATAGAACTCAATCGAGGTATCTGCGGCGCCGCTGCAGCACACAAGAAAACTGTCACGGTCGATGACGTACGTTCCGATTCTCGCTTCCTTGCCTGCTCCCTGTCCACACGTTCGGAAATAGTAGTTCCTCTCATGGATGGCGACCAATGCCTCGGTGAGATCGATATCGACAGCAACCAACCCGCATTCTTCACCGATCAGGACCGCACCATGCTCGAGGCAATCGCAGAAGTGATCGTTGAACGGCTCCGTCAACTGCGACAATCATCGTAGGAACTCTTCGTAGGGTAGGATCCCTGTGATCCTGCCGTTAACGTCATGCTGAGCGGAGTCGAAGTATGGCCGGGTGGCCCACCATTCATGATGGGGGACAGAGTTCCCACCGTAAACGGTGTGCCACCGCTAGGACGCGCGCAGAAAGTAGGGTGGCTCCGTCTCGCCGAAGGCCCGCCGTAGGAGGGGACCCGCCACATACCGGAACGCGTTGATACTCTGTCATTCTGGTCCCCCTGTCATTCCCGCGAACGCGGGAATCCAGTCTTCGATTCGGGTGGCCGCCTCAAACCTTACAACGTTGCGCTGGGTCCTTCTCGCCGAATGCGGATGAGACCCTGTGGAACTCGCAAAACCTGCACGTAGTCTATCCGGGGTGAAAAGACTTGACCACCTAGTCCCCGACTGCTATACTGTGTAGCTATCGCTGATGCACATATTGAGCAGGGAGACGAATGTTACAAGAAAGCTATCCAGACGATAATACCAAATATCAGGTAGCGGCATCTTCTGTGTTTCAAGCGGAGAATGTTCGATGGGCCCGATTGAACAATTTCTTGTTGCTTGAATCCATTCTCGCAGTTGCCTGGGTGGCTGTTCATTCGAACGACTCCCTGAAGTCGGAAGTGTGGTTACTTATACCAATTTGTATTCTCGGGATCTGGTTCGGAATTCAATGGGCTGGTTTGGGATACAGGTCAAGTAAATTCATCGATCTATTTCACGCGCATGCAGAGAAAATGGAAACTGACATAGGACCATTCAAGCTGTCGAGAAACCAGCGCGAGAAGCATTGGCGCATATTCAAATCCACATTCATCTTAGTGGAGGTGCCAGTCCTGTTTGTGGTGCTTTTTTCATTCCTATTATTTGTTTCGTTGATTTTATAGCCGAGGTGGTGCACAATGATTGTGAATGAAGGAGTAAGCAACATGGAATACGCAGTACAGTGGGCTCAATTGATCGGTACTGGCGCTCTGGTCCTGACGCTAATAGCGGTGATCTGGTACACCGTAAAAACGTCTGCTATGGCAAAAGCCACAGAAGCGATGGCTGAGGCTGAGAGTAGAAATACGGAATTGCGAGAACGTCCGATCGTGCGGCTTGTGAGTGCTCCTCCGGTGAAGGTGGTAGATGTGAATAAGAAGACTGAGGAGCAGACGATAACGGAGGCGGATCCGTTCTGTTTTCGAACATACATCCACAATCTAGGAAGTGTACATGCTAAAGTCCGTGTAAAGGCAACGGTGCTACACAACGGGAAATTACTGATATTACCCGATGAGAGTCTATATCAGGGTAAGCGTACTTTGGAGATGCAGGCAGTAACCGGTGTTAATGGCCATCTAGAATTTGAAGACCTATTCAGAGACAATGGTGTCGATGTGGTCACCGAAGAAGAAGCCGGTTCATCGCTTACCAAATACGTGGATCGCGAATTGTTAGTCAGGCTTGAGTCGTGGGTGATATATTATTACAAACCTGATGGTGATTTCGATACCACTTCCAGTAAGAACCCACCTGCGTATTATCGATGGAAGGGCAATTTCGCGATCGATGCATTGGGATCATGGATACCTGAATATGATGTTGATGACTTCGCCGAGCTTTAGCAAGTGCATCATGAGGGAGGATAAGACTGAAGATGAATACTAGCAATGACTCGTCAAAACAGATTCCCGTACTGGGAGAACAGGGCATGCTGGGCCTCTCACCGCACGAGGTGCTGGAATATCTTCTAACATTTGACCAAAGCAAACCCCTGCCTAAGAAAGTCCATGAATTGCTCATTGGTTACCTTTTTGTACAGTTCTTAAATGACCAGCAGAGAGAATCTTCTACAATTGGCTTCCCTGCGGCCGAGGGCTGGAACGCAAAGTGCTCAGAGAAAGTGCTAACTCTTGATTATCTATTGGAACATCAAGAGGAACTTATTAGTGACACTGATGTCGACATTCAGATTAGCAGTATAGTTGTACGCAAGTTTCAGATAACGAGGTTTGTACATCCGGGCGGCCGAAGCGCACATCGTAGGCTTGCCGAACTCATCGCTAAGAAATGCAGACATCAACAACCTGACAAGCATCTTAACCTATTGGTTAGTATAGAAAGAACACCCAACATCTCGGAAGACGAATTACGAACTCTATTAACGGAAACTAATATTCCGTTCGCAGGGATATTCCTTATCATGAAGGCTTCGGCAGACAGGGGTCACGTCTCTTTCTGTCGCCTTTACCCAAACCCGATAATTATCAAGGAAAAAAGGGTATCGCTGCCACTCTAGGCTGCGTCGCCCACCCGCCTGCGGTATGTTTCGGCACAAAAACCCCACAACTTCCCTGCAAAAATGCGGCTGTCTGCCCCTTTGGTAAAGGACCCGCCCATGGCCACCAGCGCCAACCAGATCGCTGTCTCCAGCCGCAACGCCAATCTTATCGGCTCCCAGTCGGTACCGTACGAGTCATTTCGCACCAACCTCATGTACTACGAAATGCGCCTCGACCGCCAACTTACCCACGCCTACCTGCTTTTGCACCAACTCCAACATCCCGAATCTTCCAAATCCCCAACCATCCTTTCAAAAAAACGCGAAAGTACCCAAAACGAACCCATTTCCGCACGTTGATCGGTGACCGGGTGGTTTCTGTGGTGTCGGGCGTCTCTGCCCGACACCTCCGTGCAGTGCGCGGAAAAGCCGTCAGGCAGGGACACTCGGTACCCCACCCAGAGCGCCAGCGTCGGGTGGGTTTGCACGGCACAAGAAAGATCCCACCTGTCGCTCCCAGGCTGTGTCGCAATTGGCTTTTTTAATTGAGTATTGATTATTAGTCGATATGTTGTGGTTCAACCAAGATAGGTAGTGAGGATTTTGAAATGGCATATCGATATGGCAAACGTCATG